>OGYV01000012.1_pt1 | contig 143041 bp, 116 predicted proteins | sample 1576651 | NCBI WGS metagenome assembly OGYV01 (sample SAMEA3541570, study PRJEB24748) | human gut metagenome | biome: human gut; feature: human-associated habitat; material: faeces | place: China | collected 2012
ACATCTATGCGGTTGGTGGATAATGCTTTGCGCAAAGCATTCCGGTCTTCTAAAGTTTTGATGGACGGATTGCACTTGATATGTCCTTTCAATGCCTCATAATCTTTGTCATAGAAGTATAGATGTGACACGCAAGCTTCCGCAGTAATCTTTTTTTCACTCAGGGGGTTGTCTTCAAACAAATCCAGTTCTTGTGCGGTGCTGATGTGCAGGATGTGCAGGCGGGCATTGTTTTCTTTTGCCAGCCGGATGGCTAATGAGGAAGAATATACACATGCTTCCGCACTACGTATCTGTGGGTGGTATTTTATATCAGGATCTTCTCCATATTTTTCTTTGAAGGCTGTTGTATTGGCGCTGATTATAGATTGTTCCTCACAATGTGCTGCAATCAGTATCCCTGCATTGGCAAATACTTTTCTAAGTACTTCCATGCGGTCTACCAACATATTTCCCGTGCTGGCTCCCATAAATAATTTAACACCGCATACCCGGTTTTTATCTAGTGTGGGGAGTACATCCGCATTCGTATTGGTTGCTCCGAAATAGAATGAATAGTTTACGATGCTTTTGGTTGCCGCATCCGCAAACTTGGCATTTAAAGCTTCCAAGGTTGTAGTTTGCGGAGTGGTGTTGGGCATGTCCATAAAACTGGTGACTCCACCTGCCGCCGCCGCTGTGCTTTCAGTATGTATGTCGGCTTTGTGAGTCAGTCCCGGATCACGGAAGTGTACATGATCGTCTATTACTCCCGGTATTAGATAATAGCCTTTCGCATCTATTATTTCTCCACAAGGCTGGGCGGGAACTGTTTCTTCTGCCAGCACTTCAGCTATGACTTCATTTTCAATCACTATCGAACCGTGAAAGATCTTGCCTTCATTCACAATCCGTGCATTCTTTATCCATGTACGTTTCATACTGTTTTCTTTTGTGGGTATTTGCGGAACCAGCTACCCAGTTTTAATTGAATGACTCCTAGTACAGCTTCGCCGAAGATACTTCCGTTCATTTTTGAAGTACCTAATTCGCGATTGACAAAAATCACAGGAACTTCGGCTATCTTGAATCCGCACTTGTAAGCAGTGAACTTCATCTCAATCTGGAATGCATACCCCTTAAAACGGATGCCGTCCAGACCGATTGTTTCCAAGACTTCACGGCGATAGCATTTAAATCCGGCGGTAGTATCATGTATGGGTAATCCGGTGATAATCCGTACATATTTGGAGGCGAAGTAAGACATCAGCACACGCCCCATCGGCCAGTTCACTACATTCACACCACTGACATAGCGTGAACCGATAGCTACATCATAGCCTTCAACGGCACATTTGTTATACAGCCTTGGCAGGTCATTCGGATTATGACTGAAGTCGGCATCCATTTCAAATACAAAATCATATTGATGTTCTATCGCCCATTTGAATCCGGCAATGTAAGCAGTACCCAGCCCTAATTTACCTTTACGCTCAACCATGAAAAGACGGTCGGGGAATTCTGTTTGCAGTTTACGGACAATAGTTGCCGTGCCGTCTGGTGAGTTATCTTCAATAATCAATATGTGGAAGAATTTTTCCAGTCCGAATACAGCCCGGATAATGTTCTCTATATTTTCCTTTTCGTTATAGGTGGGTATAATAATAATACTATCGGATTTCTCCATACATTTTTTGTATTAGCTGAATAAATATCATACAAAAGTAACTATTATATTAACACTCCCGTCAGAATTTAATTTTATTAATTAAAAAAAGAGGATTACCCCTGCCTGGCGCACGGATAATCCCCCTATTTAACAGAATAGTTTAGAAATCTTTAGAATGCCACACCAAGGCGGAAACCGAAATTGTTTAATTTATCCATATCATAGTTAAATACGGTTCCCTTGTTAGTAGAGTAGCTGTAGAATGCTGCCAGATGGAAACCGATACTGTTTGTCCAAGGGTAGATATTCACACCGACTTCTGGTGATACATAGAAACCCCAAGTGTTGTCTTTCACTTCGTAAATGTAAAAGTCACTGGACATTTTGGTATAGTTGGCACCCAGCTTCAATCCGATATAAGGTTGGCATGCACCGTCACTGAAGCGATAGTGTGTTGCGAAACCGAAAGGCAACTGAAATACGGAATGTTGCTGGTCGGTTGTCAGGGCTGCCGAATTGCTGATTGGTAATGTCTGACGTGAAATATACTCATTGTTGGTATGATAATTGATGAAGGCACCGATTGACAAATCCGGTAGTACATAATATCCACCTTCGAAGTTCATACCCCAACCGCTTGCTTTGTTTGCAAAGTTATTGCTGATAGGAGCGTTGAACTGCCAGTCTACATTGAAATAGGTAAACGGAGTTACCTGTGCTTTTGCCGGCAGGGCAAAGGCTATGGCGATAGCGGCTACCGCCATCAGTCTGAGAGTAAAATATTTTATAGTTTTCATATTTCCTTTTTATTTTAAATGAATACTTGTTTCACTTACGTTTATTTTTTCAGATAAGGACTCTGAGTGAATGCTTGGTTGATGGCAGTAGTTGTACGGTTTACATTCAAACTGCCACTTCCGCCCAGCAACCCGCTGATGTATGCATTCCAGACAACAGTTAATTTCTCTTTTTGTCCTTCCGGAGCATTTTTTAAATTAATCATGTCGGCCAGCAATGAACCAGTGCTATAGCTGTAAGTGATAGGATAGGGATAGTACCATCCACCTCCCCAATTGCCGCCCCAGTATCCGGGATACCAATAACCGGGGTAATAGCCCCACCAAGGACCGTCATTGTAGTAGCCATGGAAATAGTAAGTACTTGCTACATAACTCACCTGTAGACCGAGGTCGGCGTCGTCTTTATCAACTGCGGTGTAGCCGGCAGCGTTCATCTTAGTCTTGAATGCATTGATGATGGTCTGTGCATTCTCGTCCTTCCAGTATTCAGGGTCTTTCTTGTCACCGATGATCAGGATGCTGTCAGGGATATAATAAGTACTGAAATCATTGAATTTAGTACTAGTGTCATGACTGGTGAATACCAGATACTCATTGTCCAATTTGTCCATGTCTGGGTCTTTCTCGCAAGATACCAAGGCAAAGACCGCCAGTAGGATAGGAATTAATTTTTTCATGTCAAGTTTTTGTTTAAGTTAATACTAATTGTTTTCGTCTAGTTTCTCTCATACAACGGCCAGCTTATGTTTTTGTTCACTAACAGTCTGTTCTTTAGTGAATTTTTTTGCTGCCGGGTTAATTAGAGTTTCTTTTTTAAAGTGTAATTTAGTTTAGAAACAGCTTTCTTGAAGTCCTTGCCAATCATTGTCAGTGCACTGTCACCCTCTGCCAAAAAGTTTGTCTTTTCGTGTCCCGGAGTAGCGGAAACTAATTGATAAACGATAGCGGTGCTGTCATTAGGAATACCAATAATAGTTACAACTGTACCACTGTCGGTAAATGCCTGGTTACCATCTTTTGTTCCTAAATAAGTGGTCGTCAGATTGTACGTTCCCAGTGAGTCTTGGCCTGCCTCCTGAAGCGTCAGTTGATAGTTGATTCCTTCGGCATCGGCAGCTGGCAGAATACCTTCATAGCTATATGTTTGTAACTCACCCAGTGTGCTGTCGTTCACAGCGAAAATAGAGTCACTTTCACTTTCGGCTATTATTTCAGCACTTTTGTTTCCTTTAGAGCCACAGGAAACAATCATGGCAGCCAAAGCTGCTGCAATAAATACTTTTTTCATTGTTAAGTCAGGTTTTTAATGGTTATTTGGGTACATAACATCTGTTATGCCCGTTTTGTTTTTAATAAGTTCTCTTTTCAGAAAAAAACAAGACCATGTTTAAAATGCATTAAACATGGTCTTTAATAAATGGGGCGTTGTATCTGGATAAGTCAGACTACCGTAGCCGTATGCCGTTCATACTTCTTCGAATCAGTGAGTTATAGATAATTTTTCCTTTTGATACTTGTTCTTCTGCTTGTGGCAGGTCGGGCATACTTCCTGTCGTAATATAAGCTATGGTGTTCTTCAATAAATACTCTTGGGTGTCTCCCAGTGGGTAGAGAGGGGAGATGAGGTTACGTTCGCTCAATGTGAAATCGGGGGTGATGCCATTTACATAGTTGGCTTGTCCTGCCGAGTTGAGAACGTATGCCACTACCGGCCATAAAATAAAGTTGTAACGCTCATCTTGGTATGGTTCCATGGCCACATTTTTGCCAACAGTCGTTTCACCTATTACCACTACATTTTCTGTGCCTATATATGGACGGAGACAATTTATGACAGCTTCTGAAGCCGATGCAGTAAATTTGCTTGTTAGTACATAAAGCTTGCTTAAATTCAAGTTTTCAGAAGCAAGTCCTGTGTTGAGGGGGAAATCAACTTTTTGCGGGTCACTGATATTATTATACAAAGTTGTGCAAAATACTTTCCCTAGATCTACTGCGGGTGCCAGATAACTTCCTAAATCTGTGGCACAACTCAGATAACCACCGGGATTGTATCGTAAGTCCAGAATAAAAGCATCGGGTGACTGCCCTTTGAACCGGGCGAATATCTGTTTCATTTGTTCCCTGTATTCTGTATCTGTTGCCTGGTTATTGGGGCCTGTACTGAATTCATTGTAGACCATATAGGCTATTTTTCTTCCGGATACTTCATATATGGTATCTATATAGAACGGATTCAATTCTACGGGTCGTGATGCTGCTACTTTGACTGTATCTGTTGCAATCCAGCTGGAATTACCTTCCTCATCAAAAACCAAGCTTTCTCTGGCGAAAGTTGTATTGCCACCTTCCATCAGATATCCGTAATTATTGTTGGTTAGCTCTTCTTTGCCAATGGCTGATATCCAGTTCCCTCGTTCCAATCCGGCTTCTGAGGCTGGTGAATTGGGCAGTACGAATAAAATACGGGCAAATACGTGTGATGAGATTCCGGTGGGATCGGTCATTAATTCAAAATCAAATCCGTAAGTAGAAGTACGTTGCAGGTAGGAACGGGCCGCATCGGAAGTTTCTTTTGTTTCTATATACGAATACGGGTCTCCTTTTCCGTTTTGTGCCTTGGTATAAACCAATTTTTGCAGGAAGTTTTCCGGTTCGGCAAAATAGTCCGTTTCCTTTATTGCCGGAATACTGTCATACCACAAATAATGCTCTTTCATTATTTGCTCTATCCATAAATTCTCTCCAACTAATGCATAGTATTCCCCACTGCGGTCTTCGCCACATGAAGCCATTATAAATAAAGTGGTTAGAAGAAAAAAAGTGCTCCGTATATGCTTCATAATCTAATTCCTTTTTCGATCTGCAAAGCTAGGGATTTTATTTTAAAATAGGGATAAGGTTTGGAATAAATAATCCAAAAAACCTTTATATAAAAAAGAAATCCGCCGGTTAGGTCAAGCAGACTTCACGGCGGACGTTCTTAATTTTTTATTTCTTTTCAGATTTCCATTTGTCAGCATATTCATTCAGAATTCTGCGGATACTGAGTCCGATTTTGATATAATCTTTCTCGTTCAGGTTGGCAAGTGATACACGTACACTCCATTCGGGTCCGTCGAATCCGCCACCATTCAATACGACCAGTCCTGTTTCATTGGCAAGACGGAATACTACGTCCAATGGATTATAAGTTGTCTGCAGATGTTGTACGAATTCATCTCCGTAAAATTTCTTGGCCCATACCAGCATGTCTATCTCTGAATAATAACCAGCCCTTAGTGGATCGTCGGGGAGAATGAACCCTGTGTTGTCCCATAATGCTTTCAGACGGGTATGGATTAAATTAAGCATGGCATGACGATACGTGTTTTCTTTGTCCAGCAATGAAAAAGAAGCAAAGAGTGACATCTGCATTTGTTGTGGCAAGGACAGTCCTGCTGTATGGTTCAAGGCTACTTGACGGCTATCTGCTACCATACGGTCAATGAATTTAATGTTTTCTACTTGCATGCTCAAGCTGCCATAGCGTTTGGCTAGTTCGCTTTTTCGTTTGCGGGGCAGATTAGCAATCATTCTGTCGAATACATTTTTCTCATGTAAGGCAATTACAGCAAGGCGCCAACCGGTCGCTCCAAAATATTTGGAGAAAGAGTAGACACAAATTGTGTTCTGTGGCAAATCAGCCATCAGGCTGCGGAATCCAGGGACAAAAGTACCATATACATCATCTGTTATAATCATCAGATTGGGATTCCAGCGTGTTACTACGTCTTTCAGGGCATCTACACATTCTTTGCTTAACTGATAACTGGGTGGATTACTTGGATTGACAATAAACAAGGCTTTGTATTTCGTGTCTCGCAGTTTATTGATATCTTCCACTTTGTATTGCCAGGTATGAAGCCCTTCTTCATTTAGAGTATTTGCAGGAATATTGAGCACATCATAATCGTAACGTGTCAATTCGGGTATCTCAATATAGGGTGTAAAGATAGGAACCATCAATGCTACACTATCTCCTTTGTGTAGCAGGAAATTTTCTTCCAGCGAGTCAAATACATAGCACATCCCTGCTGTTCCGCCTTCGGTGGCGAATAAATCGAATTTGCCTTGTGGGGGTTGCCCGTTGCACATTTCCTGATTCAGGTAATCCTGTACTAAAATTTCTGTATATTTCAAGATGCGGTCAGGCATGGGGTATTGGTCGCCTACAATACTTTCGGTCCATTCGTGTACTAGCTCGTCCGGATCGGCTGCATGTTCCATCAGCATATAATTATAGGTACGTTTCAATAGATCTGTCCCCGCATTTCCTTCATGCTTTTTCAGGTATTCCTCAAAACGTTGGGCTATGCCTGTTTTTTGAGGAATACCGGCAATGCCTTCGGGCATGTCCATGACCCGGCGACACTCTTCAATGCCAAAACCGCCCAAGGCAAAGAATGCTTCACGAGCCTCCGTTGCAATCCAGTTGGGATTACCTCTGCCTGCATTCAGCATGACGTGTGCCATTTTCTTCACACTTTCATCTGCCATTTCAATCAAACGGTTTTTTAATTCGAAAGGGCTGATCTTTTCCAAATTCTTGTCCATTCGGGCAACGCTGCTTTTATTACTTAAATATTCCATAATGTATGAGTTTAGTTTTTTTAGTTGATTAATAATACAATGATTACTCCCCAGATGATGAGTAGTGTATTTCCTACGGCGTAGGTCACGGTGTATCCTAAAGAAGGCGTTTCGCTGCCTACTGCTTCTTGTATGGCACCCAATGCAGCAGTGGTAGTACGGGCTCCTGCCGTGCATCCCAAAGAGAGGGCGGGATGGAACTTGAATACATATCTGGCTAGAATCAGCCCTAATAATAAAGGCAAGGAAGTAGCCAACGCACCTATGATAAATAACATAGGACCTACTTCTTTTAGTCCCTGTACAAAGCTGGGTCCTGCAGAAATGCCGACTACGGCGATGAATATATTCAAGCCTACATTATTCAGCACCCATAAAGAGGATTCCGGTATTTGTCCGAAGGTAGGGCGTTTGCTGCGCCACCAGCCAAATACTAATCCGGTTATCAGGGCCCCTCCACTAGTGCTCAGGCTAATAGGTACTCCGCCGATATGGATTGCAAGTGCCCCGATGATACCTCCTAGTAAAATGCCGAGTCCTACAAATGTCATATCTGTGGCATTGGTGGGGCGGTCTATATATCCTAGTTCTTTTGCAGCAGATTCCACCTCTTTTTTCAGACCGACCAATTCCAGAGTATCTCCACAGTCGATAGTGGTTTGTGCGAAAACAGGGATATCAATACCTGCCCGTTTGATACGGCGTATACTGACTCCATGCATAAAGCTTTGACGGCGTATGAAGTCCAATTTTTGGTTGAAATATGGCTTTTTGTGTATCATGACAGGGAGTACTTCCACAGGGAAATCAAGCAGTTGGGGATCGACGATTTCTTCTCCAATCCAGTCTTCCTCACCAATGGCGAATTCTCTTCTTCCGCTCAGTACCACTTCGTCTCCTTTTTGTAATAATTGTCCGGGAATAATATCATTGACAATGGAAGATCCATGTCGCATTCTTTCAACAAACAATCTTTTCCCTTGTGAAATAAAATAGGATTCTAGCTGGTCAACGGTCTTGCCGTTGCCAAACCAATCGTTCTCTATGCGGTAAGCGCGAAAAACTACCGGACGGCGTGCTTGTTCAAATCCGGGCTCGTCTGCTTCGCTGGTACCCATTCGGGTTTCTAGCTCTTTGCAGGCGGCTTTCACTTTTTCTAATCCTCCCAACATTTTAGGACCTAAAGAAGAGAGGACCCAGGCAGAGCCTGCCGTACCGAAAATGTAAGTTACAGCGTATGCCACGGGAATGATATTAATCATATCACTTTTTTGGGAAGAGGCTATGTTGAGTCCGTTTATGGTATCTTCCGCTACCCCTATGACGGCAGAGATAGTTTGTGCTCCGGCCAGTAACCCGGCTGTTTCACCGGCATTATATCCCATTAAGGTAGCTAATAACCAAGTGATAACCAAACAACCTACGCACATGAGTACGGCGAATCCTACTTGAGGTAAACCATCTTTTTTCAGTCCGCGAAAGAATTGTGGTCCCACTTTGTATCCGATGGCAAAAAGGAATAAAAGAAAAAACACGGATTTCACCGGTTCTTCTATTGTAATGTTAAGCTGTCCCACTAATACCCCTACTAGCAATACACTGGTGACGATTCCCAAACTGAATTGTTTTATTCTCATTTTTCCAATCCAGAAGCCTGCGGCGATTGTCAGAAAAATCGCCAGTTCTGAATGTTGTCTCAAAAGATGTATAATCCATTCCATATTTCACTTCTTATTATAATTGCTGTTTAAAACAGCGTGAGGGTAAAGAAGTTGAGTTAAAAAGCTCCAAATTGTGCTTAGTTCTAATATTTTTTATTTTATTTGCATAGAGATGATGCTTGACTTATGAAAATGAAGTTGTTTGTAAAATATATTTCTTTATTAATTCTCTTGTTTGTTGTTGGAGGATGTAAAGAAAAAATGGCTGACATGTATGTGACTAAGGTCACCGATTTGACAGGAGAGGAAGAACAAGTTTTGAAATTGGAATATGATCGTGATGGTAAAATTATAAAGTATGGAGATACCCCGGTAAGGTATGAGGGCGACCAAATCACAATCGGACAGATGGATTGTTTGAATACCGGCAATAAGCTTTGCAATGTTACGTTTCAAATAGGAAAAGGCAAGGCGAGGGAAAGTAGGGCCCGTTGTATATTGAAGGTAGAAGAGGAGGTTTATGAAGTTGATAAACAGACTGTCTATGATTATAAAGGAGATACTATTTTTATCAATTCTGATTATCGTGCTACTTCCGATTATCGTTTCTTGAGAAAAGTGCAAGGAAAATATGTTTTTGATCAATTGGGACGGTTGAAGGAAGTAATGACTGTTTTTACTGAAGCAAATGATAGTGTGTCTAGTTGTCATACTTATTATAATTATGATAATAACATTAACTATCAGGCGAATTTGAATTTACAGGCTTATGTGATTGATTATGATGGGGTGGATAGTTTCTTCTATTTTTTATTGAATCTTGGGCAGTTGAGGAATAGAACAGCCTTACCTAATGATATCGGATATTGTATGAATCATGGTTTAAGCACTTATAATGTGCATGCCAATTATCGTCTGGATGATGAGAATCCGGTCAGGATAGAAGTTTTATATAATTATACCAAACTTCTATCCCGAATAGATTTATCTTATAATCCTTTAAATTAATTCATCGGGAAGTATAAACAAGTCTACTTCATTGGCGCCTTGCTTTATCAAATCTTTCTTATCTATTTGGTAAAGGCGGACAAACTCGTCATGACTGCCGCATAGTTCCTGGGCTTTGCGATAATATTCTATTGATTTTTCTGTTTCATTCAGGATATAATACACATGTCCTGCATTCATCCAGTCTTCCATAATGGGTTTGGGCTCGGATATCAGCAAGTCGTAATATTTCTTGGCTTGTTGATGGTTGCCGGTAATGAAGGAACACCATCCTATGGCGCGTCGGGCATTCTGTGGTTTTTTATCCAGATATTCCACTTTAAAAAAATAAGCCAGTGCTTCATCGTATCGTTCCAGTGCCATTAAGCATTGTCCTATTTGTAGCGTCAGATTCAGATTGTCAGGCTGTACTTGTTCCACCTTATTATAATATTCCAAAGCTTGTTGGTAGTTTCCTTCTTTTCTATAACATTGTGCCAAATGGCGGTTATTCCATGCGTTATCAGGGATCAGCAGATCTGATTGCAGGTAATAATCTATCGCTTTTTTATAGGAACCGATTTTCTGATAAATGAAACCTGCTTTCTGCCATAATTCAGCATTTTTACGATTGTATAATTCAATTGATTTATCATAGAGAATCCCGGCTTCTGTCAGGTCGTCGTGTGTGAATAGGTAATCTGCCAGCTTGTTGATATAATCTTTGTGCAACAAGGCTTGAGACAATGTTTCTTTATTCCATAAGTCTAGAGTGTCCTCAAAAATGTCATGTATTTCATGTCTTCTTGACCATAATTTGAAGAAACGGTAGAGGTCATGAATATATTGCCGGCTCACGAATTCAGCGCGAGCTTTTGATTGTGACATTTCTTTTAAACGTTCTTTCAGTTCTTCAGAAGCCTCATGTTGTCCGTTCAATTGTTGCTGCATGAGATTTCTTTGGCTTTCCGGCATTTGTAACATGGTAAAACAAAAAGAGTATTTGTCGGAATTGCAGAATACATCCGAGTTCATCAAAATGTTGAGCAGAGAGATTTTTTGTTCGTCATTTCCGAGAGATAATTTGGCGATATCCTGATATTGGGGGTCAAAAGGATAGAACCAGTGAGAAATTTTGCGGAAAAACGGGAATTGTTTCAGCTGTGAAAAGGTACTCATATACACATCCGCCCCGGACATTTGCAGTTCACCTAATTCGCGCAATTTATCGGTAATGCCTGAACGGTCAATCCATTCTTCCCATTCCGGATTATGATCTTCGGCATCTTCATCCAGTCCTTCCAAATTAAGTTTGGGATTTTTCATCATTTCGGGAATGATTTCTTCACGCATTTTCTTGTCTATCTTTCGGGTTTCACGGGAAGATTGCAATAATTGAATCTGGATATGATGCAGGTTTTTGATGAACTCGGTATTTTCATTCAGTTCATTTATGCGCGACACGGCTTCAGGGTATTGAAGGATACGCTTTTCATAATAGTAGCATGTTAGTGCGATCCCTGCAATAGCCCGCTGATTCAGCATGGTATCCTGATGGGTATAGGCGTTCAATAGAAACATGAACTTGCGGATGTCGAATATTTGCAGCAGGCTCATGGTGACGGCGCTGACCATTATGGAAAGGTCGTTGACTTGGATCAATAGTGAGTTGAACAAAATTTGCGCTTCAGCATATTCCGATTCACTCCACCGGGTGGATACCCATATTTTTTCAAATAATTCGTCTACGGCTGTTTCGTGACGTTTTCTCATGGCATCCATTTCTTCATTTCTTTTGGCCTCGGTGGTATATATCAATGGGGCTGTAGCCATATCTTCTGTATATGCCTCCAATTGCATTTGTAATTCGGCATAGCTGTGGGGAGGGCTTTGGACAAAAGTGCGCATTGTGTCATAATAGGCTCCATAATTTTGTGTTGCCTGTACGGCTATATGGATACGGTCGGTCAGTTCGTATGCCGTGCGCAACATTTTATGGTATATTTCTACCTTATTGGGATCTTTCATCCCTTTTGAAGTATATTGCAGCATCAGGTCGTATGACGTTTGCAGGGCTTCTAGCTCATTCTTTAATTGCCAGTCGGAAGTATGTGTGGCATATCCTGTCATTTGGAATAATGCTTCTTTTAACCGATATTGGTCTAATAGTTTTATGATTTCTTCGCGCATATTTTAAAGTTCTATTTGTATGTCTTTTATAAACAAATGCCGGCAGACTTCGGTTCTCGATTTATTTCAACCAAGTTGCCCGTTTCCATATATATTCCATCGGACCGTGAGAGTGATGATTCATCCACCAGCGGCAGAAAGAGAATTGCAAGATGAAGAAAACTATTCCTGCCAGGCAGCTGGCTGTGATACCAAACTGATTGTGCAATGCAAATCCCCAGTTGTAGTATAACATAGAACCTACTATACTTTGAGTGATATAATTGGTAAGGCTCATCTTTCCGTATGGCGTTATTTTCATTAATCCGTCGTGTAAGTTTGTCTTGTAAAAAGCGAAGACGACACCGGATACCAGAATCAGCATAAATGCAAAATTGGAAAGCGAGGTGATGATTAGTGAAAGAGGGGTCAGAATGGATTTATTTGTGATAAAGTCTGGTAGCATATTGCCCAACCCATATAAAGGGAAAAATGAGACGAGTGAGCCTGCAAGTACCTTGTTCCATACCTTCAAGTGCTCTTTCAAAAAAAGTCCCTTGCGCCCTATCAGCATACCGAGCAGGAAGAGGGCGGCTGTTTGGAATACCCGTCCGTGATCCCAGGCCCAGGCAAGGCTTGCCAACTGTCCTTCCCATAAATTGACACGGATGGTTTCCAGAAAATTACCATTGCTTTGCACTGCAAAAGTTGCATTCCAGAAGCTGCGGGTGGGGATGGCCGGAGTAACAAATTCCGGATCGAAGCAGGCACGTATTACATAATAAAGCGGCAATGGCTGGATTAATAGCAGACATGCCAATGCAAATATCCATTTGTCTTTCAGCCGGCAAGTCAGTGGCAGGATGAAACCTACTAAAGAATAAAGGACCAGCACTTCCGCTGTGAAAAAACTGGCATTGATATTACCTATCAGGAAAAGAAGAATTAACCGCCAACAAAAACGTAGACGGAAATCATTGCCCCGTAGGCGTTGGTTGTCATCTTGAATAAAAAAGCTAAAACCGAAAAGTAAAGCGAATATGGCGTATGCTTTTCCGCCGAACATGAAGAATAACCCGCTCCAAATGGCTTTGTCCGAGAAGTTCAGCCACGCACTTTGTCCGGCTGTATCGGGAAATGAGTAGAAATTAAAATGTTCGATAGAGTGCAGGATGATGATTCCCATCACTGCCAGTCCGCGTAGCACATCAGCTACATCTACACGTGCGTGTCCTTTCAATTTTGTGTTTATTGCTTTTGTTTCCATGGGGTTATATATTAGCGTACAAAAATAGGAAAATCTTGAATAGTTGGCAAAAAAAGGAGGAAGTAATCAGATATTTCTTTAATTTTGTCCCCATCTTAAAAAAAGATATGGATATTTCGGAATTGCAACGTATTTATGCTGGTCATCCTAACACTAAGGGACTGGCTGCGTTATTGGAAGATTCCTCAGTGAGGACTATTTTCCTGGGAGGATTATATGCTTCTGCGGCAGCTTTATTTGTTTCCTCCTTTCTTAGAGAGAATAAACAGACATTTGTATTTGTACTGGGTGACTTGGAGGAAGCGGGTTACTTTTATCATGACCTGACACAGGTGAACGGTGATGAGCATATTTTGTTCTTTCCATCCTCGTATCGTCGGGCTGTTAAATATGGGCAGAAAGATGCAGCCAATGAGATCCTGCGTACGGAAGTGTTGAGCCGTTTACAGAAAGGCGATCCGCTATGTGTGGTGACTTATCCTGAAGCGTTGGCGGAGAAAGTGGTATCACAAAAGGTACTGATGGACAAGACGTTAAAACTTGGTGTGGGTGAGCATGTGGACACAGAGTTTATCACGGAAGTGCTGTCCGGTTACGGATTCGAGCATGTAGATTATGTTTATGAACCGGGGCAATATGCTGTACGCGGTAGTATTATTGACGTCTTCTCTTTTGCTTCCGAGTATCCTTACCGTATTGACTTTTTTGGTGACGAGGTAGACAGCATCCGTACTTTTGAAGTGGAAAACCAGCTTTCGAAAGAGAAGAAACAGAGCATTGCCATCGTGCCCGAGCTGACGAATGCCGCCGACAAGAGCGGGGTGTCTTTCTTTGAATTCATTCCTCGGGAAACAGTTCTGGCAATGAAAGATTTTCTTTGGGTACGTGAAAGAATACAGGTAGTACGGGAGGAGGCACTCTCTCCTCAGGCGCTTGCCGCATACGAGGGAGAGAAGACGGAACTGATGAATTTGGAACTGAAGCTGATAGACGGGGCGGAATTTACAGTACGGGCTTTGGAATTCAAACGGATTGAATTTGGTAACAAACCTACAGGAACTCCACAGGCTACGTTGGCTTTCGATACGACAGTCCAGCCTATTTTTCATAAGAATTTTGATTTGGTAAGCACTTCATTCACTGATTATCAGAAACGAGGTTACACCTTATATATATGTACCGATAGTGAGAAGCAGGCAAAGCGTCTGAAAGATATCTTTGAGGAGCGTGGTGATCATATCACGTTCATTCCGGTCAACAAGACTTTACATGAGGGCTTTACAGATAATGTATTGAAAAGCTGCTTTTTTACAGACCATCAGATTTTTGACCGTTTCCATAAATACAATCTTCGTAGCGACAAGGCGCGTAGCGGTAAGGTGGCGTTGACCTTAAAAGAGTTGAGCCAGTTTGAGCCGGGTGACTTTGTGGTACATATAGATCATGGTGTAGGTCGTTTTGGCGGTTTGGTACGCATTCCGAATGGAAATACCACTCAGGAAGTGATTAAACTTACTTATCAGAATGAGGATGTGGTATTTGTTTCCATTCATTCCCTGCATAAAATATCCAAGTATAAAGGGAAGGAGGGAGAAACTCCCCGCCTGAACAAATTGGGAACCGGTGCGTGGGAAAAAATGAAAGAGCGTACCAAGAGTAAAATCAAAGATATAGCTCGTGATCTGATCAAACTGTATTCGCAACGTAAACAGGAAAAAGGATTTTCGTATAGTCCCGACAGTTTTATGCAACATGAATTAGAGGCAAGCTTTATCTATGAGGATACCCCCGATCAGTTGAAGGCGACCCAAGATGCCAAAGCCGATATGGAGAGCGATCGCCCTATGGACCGTTTAGTGTGTGGTGATGTGGGATTCGGAAAGACCGAAGTAGCGATTCGTGCCGCTTTCAAAGCTGTGACAGATAACAAACAGGTGGCTGTGCTGGTTCCCACTACGGTTTTAGCTTATCAGCACTTTCAGACTTTTAGCGAACGGTTGAAAGATTTTCCATGTAAGGTGGATTATTTGAGCCGCGCCCGCAGTACGAAAGATGTTTCCAGAATAGTGAAAGAACTGGCGGATGGAAAAATAAATATTTTGATCGGTACACATAAAATCATCGGTAAAAGCGTTAAGTTCAAAGATTTAGGATTGCTGATCATTGATGAGGAACAGAAGTTCGGAGTAAGTGTGAAAGAGAAGTTGCGTCAGATGAAAGTGAATGTGGATACACTTACTATGACCGCTACCCCCATCCCCCGTACTTTGCAGTTCTCGTTAATGGGCGCCCGTGATCTTTCTGTTATTCAGACTCCGCCTCCCAACCGTTATCCCATTCAGACAGAGGTGCATACCTTTAATGAAGATATCATAACGGAAGCGATCAATTTTGAAATGAGCCGTAACGGACAGGTATTCTTTGTCAATAACCGCATACAGAATCTGGTAGAATTGGAAGCCATGATCAAGCGGAATATACCCGATTGCCGTGTCTGCATAGGTCATGGACAGATGGAGCCCGAAAAGCTGGAAAAGATTATTTTCGACTTTGTGAACTATGATTATGATGTGCTGCTGGCAACCACCATTATCGAGAGTGGCATTGACATACCGAATGCCAATACGATTATCATCAACCAGGCGCAGAATTTTGGCTTGAGTGATTTGCACCAGATGCGTGGACGTGTGGGAAGAAGCAATAAAAAAGCATTCTGTTATTTGTTGGCGCCTCCGTTGGCTTCACTGACTCCTGAGGCAAAGCGTCGTCTTCAAGCCATTGAAAATTTCAGTGATCTGGGCAGCGGTATTCATATAGCCATGCAGGATTTGGATATCCGTGGAGCAGGAAATATGCTGGGGGCGGAGCAGAGTGGTTTCATTGCCGATTTGGGCTATGAAACTTATCAGAAGATATTGGCTGAAGCGGTGAAGGAATTGAAAGAGGATGAGTTTGCCGATCTTTACGCAGAGGAGTTGCAGGCAGCGGGAGAAGAGAAAATCAGTGGCGAGAACTTTGTGGATGAATGTCAGGTGGAAAGTGATTTGGAATTGCTTTTCCCTAATGAGTATATCCCCAGCAGCAGCGAACGTATGTTGCTTTATCGTGAACTGGACGGATTGGAATTGGATAAGGACCTGCTCGCTTTCAAGGCACGGTTGGAGGACCGTTTCGGAAAGGTTCCTCCCGAAGGGCTGGAACTTCTGCGTATCGTACCTTTGCGCAGATTGGCTAAACGGTTGGGGGTGGAAAAAGTATTCTTGAAAGCCGGACGAATGACTTTGTTCTTTATCAGTAATCAGGAAAGTCCTTATTATCAAAGTGCGGCTTTTGGCAAGGTGATTGATTACATGAGCAAGAATCCGCGTTACTGCAATTTGCGTGAGCAGAACGGCAAGCGTAGTATGGTAGTCAAGAATGTGGAAACGGTAGAGACTGCGGTAGGTATTCTGCAGGAGATGGTGAGTCTGTGATAAAAGATGTCTGTATTGGCGGATTTCTTTCGTAGAAGAGATGAACCAACCGATGGTTCGGCAGAAACCTGCATTGCTGTAGAGTAAGCAGGATATGTTAACGTAAAATTGAATATTAACTAAATAAATAGCTGATTTTTAATTAATTGTTTAACGGATTTGAATTCGGGGTGTTTTATATTAAAAAATAATATAAGACGCTCCTTTTTCTTTTAACTTATCTATATTTTTACTATCTTACTTCCAGTTTAAAAGCGGACACTGAGATTTTTACTCACATATTGTCTAATTTAAAAAACACTTGTTATGGAAGTGAAAAAAACACGAAGAGCCGACCTTGAAAAGGGTAAGTCCCGTTGGCTGTTCATGGGGCTCATTGTGACGCTGTCGTTTATGTTTGTTTCGTTCGAATGGACTGAACGTAATGTAACTTACACGATCAGTGATCTAGTCAGTGACCCGGATTTCTTTGAAGAATTAGTTCCTGTAACCTACAATCAGGATAAACCTCTGCTACCACCGCCTCCGCCGGCTGCCGTCAATCCGGAAGAGCTCAATATAGTGGATAATCAATCGACGGAAACAGAAACCGATATTGCCGCTTCGGACCCTACGGATGCTCCTGTTATCATACCGATTCCCGTTGAAGTACCCGAAGAAGTAGTGGAAGAAAATGTGGAATTTGTGGTGGTGGAAGAAATGCCGGTATTTCGTAATGGTAATGCTGATTTGATGAGGTATCTGAGCGAAAACATCAAATATCCTACCGTCAGTGCCGAGCAGGGAGTTCAAGGTAAGGTTGTGGTACAGTTTATTGTGGGTGTTCATGGCGAGATTCTGAATCCGGTAGTGGTGAAGAGCGTGGATCCGTATCTGGACAAGGAAGCAATCCGCGTGATCAGTTCCATGCCAAAATGGAAGCCCGGCAAGCAAAGAGGAAAAGCAGTGAGGGTGAAATACACTGTTCCTGTAGTCTTCAGACTGCAAAGTTAAGATTTAATTAGTATGGATGAAGGAAGCGTAATCTCGGGAGAGGACGCTTCCTCTTTTTTATGACAGTACGGTCGGCTGTTTATATGTGCAGGACACAGTGAAGTGTCTTAATTAAAGGGTGTATCCTAAATCGTGTTTACTTTGTTAATGTATTGTTTTATTGAAAGGTACTTGTCTGTAAGTTGCCAATAAATCCAATCTTAAATGATATTACGGGAATCTGAATGTGAAGAATAAATTTCGGTAAGTTGGTCTATGATATAATAGTCTGATAATCAAAATTTTCTTGTTTTAAATGTTTGCAACAAATTGGGGCTCTCTTCATAAGAGAACCCCAATTCATCTTAATCAATTGATAATGTGGCACATAATATTCCTTAGAATTAAAACCTTTGCAAACAATAATCATTCTTAAGCCAATTTGAAGACACTTTTTCTAATGCGAAAACTTTCAGATTGAAGAATTATACGTATATTTGCAGCAAATTGGGGTTCTCTTATGAAGAGAACCCCTCCAAAAAGAAGAAATTTAAGGGCTTGCCTGAGCCTTATATTTCAAGATTATGAACTTAAATTGTAATGTTTTGATGGCAATAAAGAGCGATGCGGAATCTGTAAAAGTACTCCCGTCAGACAATCAAAACATAACGAGCGAAGCGCCTAAGTTACTGCTCTGCAGTTCAATCGCTTCCGGCTCAGACCTGGGGTCAAATGAAGGAGTCACGCCATTGGCGGGAATAGGAAAGGAATACCCGGAACTCAGTTGGTATTATCTGTATCTGTCTAATAAAGAGCTGAAACGCTATATCAGTGTATTCAGCGGTAGGAAAGCTGTCCGGTTCCGTACTCTATCGGGGAGTGTAGAGGAGGAATTTTTCTGTTTCAAAGTGTTTTCCTATACAGCTGCCGATCATAGGAAACGTTTCGAGCAATGTGCTTATACTAAGGAGGAATATACTGCCCGCCGTGACTTAGCCCGGGTGGTGAAAGAGGCTTTTGCTACCGGTTCCACCCAAAAATTGAATACTTTGACGGACGAGAAGGAAATTGCAGGTAATGGCTGGCTGTTTGTCTGTGCTCCCTTGGATCAGTTGGAGCGTATTCTGTCTGCCATGCTTCCCCGCCAGTATCTGGTGACGGACTATAACACGCATCGTGCGGCTGTCATCCCTCAAAGCCAGATGGAGGAATTTATCTATCTGTACGAATCCATGCCTTACAATATCGAACTGATGAACCGTCCTTTGGAGGACTATCTTCAGAAGAAGCAAAAAATCCGTATTACCGGTGGCGTTTTTCGGGGGAAGGAGGGATGCATCATGCGTTTACACCGGAATACCCGGCTGGTGTTCGCTTTCGGAAATATGACGGTGGCAGTGAGCTATCTTCATGCATTTCCGTTTGAGAAGATAGACTAGTTGTTTTTGCTGGTTTTCTATGCAGAATCATGTTCTGATATCGGAATTCTTTGCATCTAGGGATTGATAATTAATTATATCTATTAATATATTTCATAATGAAAGAAGAAATAGTAAAGATTATAGCTGATATTTTAGAAGTAGATGTTTGTGATATTGAGATGGATACCGCAGTAGGTGACCTTCCGGAGTGGGATTCTATGCATCATCTTCAGATTATTGCGGAATTAGAGAAAGTCTATAATATAAAATTCAACGCATCAGATTTAGCAGAATTGGAGGACGTTTCTGATCTAATATCCTTGGTGGAGGAAATGAAAGAAGCTTAATTTTAGTTATGATGCTTAGTATAGAACAAAGAATATGGCAACAAGCAACCTTACATCCTGATAAGTTAGCCGTGAAGAGTGGAAAAGACACTGCGACATATAGTGAATTGGTATCACGGATTATTGCAGCAAAAGTTTTTTTTCAGTCACTTCCTGATTATACGGCAGGGAATACAGTCATACTTGCAGCAGGTAAACAAATAGAGTTTTTATATGCTTATTTTGGTGCTCATTTAGCCGGATTGATTGTAACCCCGATTGATGTAGAAACGAACCCCACCCGTTTTGAATATATCGCTGATGTTATTAAACCATTTTGTATCATTGGGTTTGATAAACAAGAAACTTCTCTTACAAAGATATCTTTAAAGGAATTCAAGGAAATGCCGGTTGATTATTCTAAACAGTCAACTGATTTTCCTGACAATGAAGAAGTGGCGGATATTTTATTTACTACGGGGACAACAGGTGTTCCTAAAGGAGTTCCGCTTACCTATAAGAATGAGGCTGCTGCAGCTCTAAACATCAACGCTTACATAGGTAATACATCCGATGATATAGAATTGTTAGCTTTACCGGTAAGTCATTCATTTGGACTTGGTAGAGTCAGGTGTTGTCTGTCCAATGGTCAGACATTACATTTGTTGGGTTCATTTGTAAATGTCAAGCGTATATACCGGACGATAGAAGAAGAGAATATCACCGGATTTACCATGGTTCCCGCATCATGGAAATTTCTTCAAAAGATGTCTGGCGATCAATTGGGCCATTATGGCAAACAACTAAGATATATAGAAATGGGCAGTGCCTATATCTCGGAAGATGACAAACGGCATCTGGCCCACCTTCTTCCCACCACTCGTATTACCATGCATTATGGATTGACAGAAGCGTCCAGAAGTGCTTTTATGGAGTTTCATGCCGATAGCGACAAATTGTCAACAGTAGGTAAAGCTTCCCCGAATACTGATATACAAATATTTAATGATCAGGGACAGGTTTTGCCTTGTGGAGAAGAAGGTGAAATTTGCATTAAGGGAGACCATGTAACCAAAGGGTATCTTAATACGAATCCTACATCATCTTTCTATTCTGAGGGTTATTTCCGTACAGGAGATAGTGGAACGATTGATTCTGACGGATACATATCAATAAAGGCACGAATCAAAGAACTTATAAATGTAGGAGGCAAAAAGGTCGCTCCTACAGAAGTTGACGAGCAAATACTTAAGATAGCCGGAGTGAAAGATTGTGCTTGTGTAGGTACAAGAGATCCGGAAGGAATATTGGGTGAAGTGGTGAAAGCATTTGTAGTTAAGGGTAATAATGAACTTACCTTTGATTTCATCACGAAGCAACTTTCAGGTAAACTTGAAGCCTATAAAATACCTGTAATCTATGAATGGATAGATTGTATACCGAAAACCTCTAATGGTAAGATTCAACGGAATTTATTGAAGAATGATTGATATAAAAGACAAAAAAGATTGTTGCGGATGCAATGCTTGCGGAGATATTTGCAATCAGGGAGCAATCAGTTTCAAGACAGATGAAGAAGGCTTTTGGTATCCTGTGGTAGATACCGTCCTGTGTACGGATTGTCATCTTTGTGAGCGCGTTTGTCCGATTCTTAATTTGGAAAAAGCAAAAAAGCACGGACAGCAATATCCCAAAGTGTATGGTGGCTTTCATAAAAATGTAACCATACGTTTTGATTCCACATCAGGAGGAGTCTTTTCGGCTTTGGCTAATCATATTTATAAGCAGAACGGCTATGTTTCCGGAGCAGTCTTTAATGATGACTGGTCTGTATCCAATTATATATCCAATAACAAGCGGGATTTACCCCGGTTACGTTCCAGCAAATATGTTCAGAGTAATGCGGAAGGTTTGTATAGGAAAATTAAAAAACTGCTTGTAGCGGGCGAGAAGGTCTTGGCATGTGGATCTCCTTGCCAAATGGCTGCATTGCGGACCTATCTGGTAAGAGATTACGAAAATTTGATAATTGTAGATTTCCTATGCCGGGCTACAAATTCACCAAAGGCTTATCGCAAATATCTTGATTATCTGGAAGAAACGCATGGAGGAAAAATCATTTATATCAAAGCCAAGAACAAAGATCATGGTTGGCGGTCATTAGCACGCAAAGTGGTGTTTGATAATGGGAAAGTGTATTATGGTGAAGGTCATGAAGACCATTATCGTAGAGGATATCACGGCAATTATTTTGAACGGCCTTCATGCTATGACTGCAAGTTTAAAGGCATTCCTAGAATTTCAGACATTACAATGGGTGATTTTTGGGGAATTGATAAGATTGACCCCTCATTAGATCATAATTTGGGGACATCCATGATACTGGCTAATACAGACAAAGGCATAAAATTCGTTGAAACTATTCGCTCGAAAATGGAGTTGAAAGAGTTCACTCTTGAAAATGTGCTTTTAGGAAACCGTGGACCTGTCATGGGAAATTGTTGTACAGAGCCTAAGAATCTTAACCGGGTTGCTATGTTTCGTGAAATGGATACACTAAGGTTTGATGAACTGGCTGCCAAGTATTTTCCGGAAGAAAAACATGGCGTTGGCAAAAAAACTCTTTTAAAGAAGTCCATTAAGTATCTGTTGAAAAGCATGATACATCCATGCCATTTTATTAGAAATCTTTTGTGGAAACTTAACTGCCACGTGTCGGGAAAAATTAATGTGTATGCTCATTGTGCCATTGATTTGCATAAAGGTGCAAAAATAAAAATCAATAACGGTATATTAAATATAGGAGTAAAAAAGAATAGAAAGTCCAAGGCCGAGACACGGTTATTCATGGATACCAATGCAAGATTGAATATCAAAGGTTCTCGTAGTTTTATGTATAATTCCGATATTCAGGTTTTTAAAGACGCTGAATTGTCCTTTGGTTCCGGTAATTGCAATAGTGGTTTACAGATAGTGTGTGCTGAAAAAATATCCATTGGTAAGGAAACTTATATAGGAAGGGATGTCTGGATTCGTGATAATAATGGTGGCCATACTATTGTGCAGGCAGGGTACACAAACTCCGCTCCTGTAATTATTGGTGATTTTTGTTGGATAGGTTCCAATGTTGTTATAATGAAAGGCGTGACTATTGGCGAAGGCTCAGTTATAGCTGCCAATAGTGTGGTTACGTCTAACATTCCTCCGCATAGCTTGGCTTCAGGAAACCCGGCGCAGGTTATATCAGAAAATATTACTTGGGTACATTGATATGAAGAAAATTATAAAAGCCATATTACGGTTAATAAGACGTTATATAAAAGATTATTTGTGTAATAAACGTATATACAGCGAACAGATGAGGGAAGAATTCTATAATATGGTGAATGTACCCGTATCCATGCAAGGCGAATTATCTCTTTCAGAGAAACGTGCTGTGGAAGTTTTATGGGGTGGTATTAATCCAAGACTTTCATTTGCAGAATATGGAGTATTCAAGGAACTTTGCGGCTTTGACCCTCGCTATATGAGTCATCAGACTTATTTGCCTTTAGTAGCACGTACACTGAATAATTATCGTTATACAAAATTGTTTGAACATAAAAGTCTTTTAGGATATTTAGTGAATGGCAGTCTTAAGTTTCCTCGTTGTATAATTCGTTGTGTTGATCAAGAATATTATAATGAACAGATGAATCAACTTATGTTTAAGGACGTTGTTAGTCTTTGTATCCGTGAAAATGTCTTGATCGTTAAAGATTCAGTTGATTCTGCAGGAGGAAAAAGTGTTGAGAAGTTGGATTTGTCTAATCTTTCAGAAAAGGATAAGAAAGCACAAGTTGTTCGTGTCTTGAATGAACGGAATCGAGACTTTGTTATACAAGAATGTGTGCGGCAGCATCATTCAACAGCTATATTTAATGAAAGCAGTATAAATACTTTTCGGATAACATCACTTTATCTCAATGGCGTGTTTTCCATTTTATCTATCGTTTTTCGTTTTGGAAAAAGTGGTATGAATGTTGATAATTGGGGAAGTGGCGGAATTATGATAGGGGTTTATTCAGATGGAACTTTTCAGAGTTTTGGTTATGACATTCAATTAAATAAGTATTATGAGTATAATGGTATTGTTTTTAAAAATAGAGTCATAGAACAGATACCTTCATTGTTAAAGCAGATTGAATGTATACATACATCTTGTTTCTCACTTTGCAAATTTATAGGTTGGGATGTATGTTTTAATGAAAAGAATGAGCCTGTCATCATAGAATTGAATAGTTCGCAACCAGGTGTATTTGGTGAACAGATCTGTACAGGACCTATATTTGGCGTACGTACACAGGAGGTGATTGACTATTGTAAAAAGAAAGGATTTGAGTATTAAGTTATGGCAGAGGAAGGATCAAATAAAACGATAGTTAAGAATACGATATTTCTTTATATTCGTTCCTTTTTTATGATGGCAACTAATCTATATGCCTCAAGAATTATTCTTCAGACATTAGGAGTCAATGACTATGGACTTTATGGCGCAATTGGAAGCATTGTGGTTATGTTCACATTTATAAATGGAACATTGTCTACGGGTACGAGCCGTTTTTTGACTTATGAATTAGGTTTTGGTAATAAAGAAAAATTAAAGAAAACGTTCAGTGCGTCGTTTGCAATGCATTTGGCATTGGCTTTTATTTTGTTAGTATTAATGGAAACTGTTGGCTTATGGTTTGTGAATAATGAGATGAATATACCTGAGGGCCGAGAGATAGCTGCAAATATTGTGTATCAGTTTTCTATACTGACATGTATGTTCAGTTTGACACAAGTGCCATATAGTGCAAGTGTCATCTCTCACGAGCGTATGAATATTTATGCTTATGTGGGTGTTGCTGAGGCTGTTTTTAAATTAATATTAGTGTTTTTCTTATTGTATATACCAACAACAGACAATTTGATTGCGTATGCAGCAATTTTGGCTGCATGGAATATCGGGTTGCAAATATTTTATCGTTTTTACTGTTATAAGTGTTTTCCAGAAAGTCATTTATCCTTGTGTAAGGATAAAAGTATTTATAAAAATATGCTTTCTTATTCTTTATGGGATTTCATTGGATCATTTTGTGCAAATGGGAATAATCAGGGATTGAATATACTTATAAACCTATTTTTTGGAGTAGCAGTCAATGCTGCAAGAATGATTGCTTACCAAGTTGATAATGCTATACTAACATTTTCAACCAATTTTATGACCTCTATTCAACCTCAAATAGTTAAGTCTTATGCGGCACATAATAAAAAAAGATTTTTTCAGTTGATATATGAAGGTGGAAGGTATAGCTTTTTTCTGATGTCATTGGTAGCTGTTCCTATATTATTAGAAACAGATTTTATTTTAAGTATTTGGCTGAAAGAAGTGCCCGTATGGACATCATTGTTTTTGCGATGTATTGTTTCTATTGCTTTATTCAGAACTTTCGCCAGACCCATGATACAAGGTGTTCATGCAACTGGTGATGTAAAGTTTTTAAATCTTTCAAGTGGCTTGTTTAATGCGCTTACTTATTTGCCTTTGATTTATATTCTTTATTGGTCGGGATTACCTGTGTGGTCATGTTTTTATATACATACAGCCAGTGCTATAATAAGTTCATATTTAGAAGCTTATTCATTATATAAAATTGAGAAGTATAGCATGTGGAATTATTTTTTTGATGTTTATTTACGTTCTATTGCAATATTGCTTTTAGCATCATTGCCATCAGTGATAATTGTTCTTTTATTAGATGCAGGTTGGGAACGATTAATATTTACAACATCGATAAGTACTATTTGTATTTTTGTATGTGTATATACTATGGGGTTAAATAGAGATGTAAGGAGGAAGATTTTAATAGAAGTAACTAATAAAATAAGAAGCCTATTATGATCATTGAAAACATTGATTTTATTTGTGTAATATAAAATTTGCAGAATTAAATTATGGGAAAGTGAGAAAAACGGAACTGTAATAATTTGAATGAATATGAATTGTATTTATTAGTGTGTGAATTAAGTGGCAAATATTTGTTAGTTAGAATTATAAACAATCAGTATATATATTATGATTTACATTTCAAAACCTTATATAGAAGAACGTGGAAATGAGATATTTCTTGTTTCAATAGTAAAAGATGAGTCAAGAAATCTGCAAACTGAATTATGGTATTCTGTTGAAAAACAATACGGTCAGTATCTTTGTGACGATTATGCTGATAGTTTTCTTCTTGTTGTCTTGGCTGTTGCAATGCATTCCAAGCAAGATATAAAGATTGACGCACCTGTTTCTTCAAGGCTTCTTTTCAATGTGCATAATACTCTTCAACCTATATGGCAAAAGGTGCTTCCTGAAAGTAAGATTATAAAAGTCTTAGCAGAAACTAGAGATGATATTATTTATAATGGAAAAGGTGTAGGGTGTGGCTGTTCATTAGGTGTTGATTCTATGTCTTCTTTATATAAACATATGGAATCTGATGTTGTAAAAGGATATGGTGTAACGCATCTTACTATTTTTAACTCAGGTCAGTTTGGAGATTATGATTTAGAGGGGGCTGAAAAGGATTTCAGGAGCAAGGTTGCCGCATTAAGGTCCTTTTCCGAAGAAACTGGTCTTCCTGTTATTGGAATAAATTCAAATCTTAATGCATTCTATAAATATTGTGGAGTATCATTGTTACAAAGTTTTGTACAAAGAACAGCGAGTTGTGCCATGGCTCTCCAGAAATTATTTGGAAAATATATTTATGCATCTTCATACTCTGTTGAACAATCTGAAATAAGTACCATAGATGAATCTCATATAGAATGTGCTTTTGTACCTTTACTGAGCACAAATAATTTTGAAATGATACTTTCCAATCCAGGAATGACACGTGTACAAAAGACTGAATACATTAGTCGTAATCCTTTAACCCATAAATATCTTGAAGTTTGTTGGGCAGATCAGACAGCAAAGGAAATTTGGCATAATACAGCTTTTCTTGAAAATAAAACAAAAATCAATTGTGGGTGGTGTGATAAATGTCTCCGTACCTTGTTGACTCTTGATATAGTATTGGGAAGCGTTGCGGCTTACGGTAATATATTTGAATTGTCTCAATATTATTCAAGAAAAAGAGAATATATTGTTAAAGTATTCCGTGAAAGGAAACACAATTATTTCTATCAGGAAATGGTTGAATTAATGTTTGCCCGTCAATATTCTGTGCCTTATAAAGCGATATATTATTATAAGAAGAGTGTATACCAAGATAAAATTATTATGATTTTGCAAAAAGTGCTTGGTTTACCTCAACGTGCATTAAATAAGATTCTAAGAATATTTAAGAAGTAGGAATGTGTGCAATAAAATTCTATAATGGCATAGAGATTCCCCCCATCATTATGTCTACTAACTGGATGGACTATTCTACGATGAAAGAGGTGGTTTCAGCCGGGTTAAAAACTGGTTTTCGAGCATTCGATACGGCTCGTGACTATGGAAATGAGCATATCGTAGGAAAAGTGCTCAAAGAATGCCTTGCAGAACAAGGTTTAAAACGTGAAGATATTTTCATAACAACAAAAATAGGTAACGGGCAGCAACGTTTAGGGAACATCGCAGAGCAGATAAACGTGTCACTCAAGAATCTTCAAACAGATTATGTGGATTGTTGGCTTATGCATTGGCCTTATCCGAATTATTATATTGATACTTATCACAAAATGGAGAAAGTCTATCAAAGTGGTAAAGTGCGTGCTATTGGTATGGCAAATTATCATGTGCGTCATTTTAAGAAACTTTGGGAGGCAGGTTTTGACATTGCGCCTCATTGTGTTCAGTTTGAACATCATCCGATGCGTACAGCTGATGATATTATTGCATTTTGTCGTGCGCACGATATAGTCATTCAGGCATATTCACCACTTTGTCGTATGATTGATCCTATTAAAAATTCACCAATACTCAAAGCTATAGCTGACCGTACAGGTAAAAGTGTTGGTCAGGTTATTCTTCGTTGGCATTATCAGCATCAGTCTGTTCCTTGCTTTAAATCCATAAATATTAAACGCTTGGAGGAAAATTTTGACATTTGGGATTTTGAACTTACTGGAGGGGATATGGCAGCTATTAATTCGATGAATTGTGATTATAAATATCATATTGAATCGGCTAGTTGTCCTGGTTTCTGAAACATTAGATTATGAACATAAAAAGTAACATAAAGAGGTTTATAGGTATTATTACATTATGTTTTCTCATTAAGAAGACCCAATGGTATAGTAGAATATTTGTGGATACAGAACATCAGGTATATCCGGATAATACTTGGTATCGTACTCATAATGAACGCAATTTTGATGTAGTGGTACTTGGAAGCAGTGGAGCAAAATGGGCGTTTGATTTTTCAAATCTTCCGATTAAAGCAATGAATTGGGCACAACAGCCTCAAACTTTGGTTGAAGACTTTAACCTTTTGCGATGTTATCATTCTATCTTGTGTAAAGGCGGTAATGTTATAATTACAATAATGCCTTTTACAGGACTTAATAAAGAAACCGGTCTGATGGATGCTGTGAAATATCTCAAGATAGATACTCAAGGTGAACCTATACAACCCTATCTTTACAAAAAGGCATGTCGTTATGCTAACTATCCGATATTATTCGGCAAACCTGCAATCAAAGCTCTGATAAAGTTTATACTGAGGCGTGAGGAAACTATTGACAGATTCGCTAAGGCCATGGTTCCTGTAAATGCAATGAATGCGGAACAATTGGACAGGGATGCCAAAAGGTGGATTGACGGATGGAAAAGGCAGTTCTCCATAGCGGATTTTGATGCTCCGTTAACCCCTCAGAACATGAAAGGTAGAGAATATCGGATTTCTGTTATGCGAGATCTTGTGGATTTTTGTGTTGAACGTGGATATCGCCCTGTGTATGTAATACCACCGGTAACAAAACATCTTGCCAAGTATTATACGCGCACTTTTGAGCAAAATTATATTTACTCTTATCTAAAGGAAGTAAACCGGGAAGTGTTGATATTAGATTATAGTAAGGAAAGTGATTTGCAAAAAGATGAATTATACTTCAACTCTTTCTTTTTGAATGCAATGGGACGTAAAGTTTTCACTAAAAGGGTGTTGGACGATTTACATTTAGTTGAATGTTGAGGAAACAGTTTGTCTTTTAGTTGAAAATCAATATGGTTAAGAATAAAATTTCATTTTTATATTCTGTTAGGTATAGACTGGTTATGTTTGACATATACAGATTCTTGAATTATGCATTGCCATAATTACGGTTTTATTTAGCGCACCACTCTTTGTCTGCTGAATAAATTTGTCTAAAGAAACCGCTTTCAAGCGGTTTCTTCCAACTCTTACAAGGATGCATACTCCTTCACCGCATCAAAACAAGGACAGCCCTTCAGCGGATTCAAATCCCGATGTCCTACAATGATTGCTTCGGGCAGGACAGCCCGCAACTCCCGGAGCAAGGCCAGCAGGGTCGCTTTCTGTTCCAGTGTCCGTGTGTCCGCGGGTATGCCGCCGGCAGACAAGCCCCCTTCATAACAGATGCCGACAGAATGCCGGTTGTGGTTCTTGCAGTGCGCTCCGATTCGCTCCAGCGAGCGTCCGCGGTGAATCCCGCCGTCGCGCGTGATGTAGAAATGGTAACCGATATCCTTGAAACCGCGGTGGTGGATATGGTCGTGGCGGCAGGTCTCGAAATCCAGGTTCCGCCCCTCGGGGGTGGCGGAACAATGGATGATGATCAATGTTATCTTGCGCATACCGGCCGGTTAAATACAACTTTGTATACCTATGACGCTGCCTATAGCAGTTGCCACTGCAATGATAACTTTCAGGATGGTGCTCCAAGTAGATTTTCTTTTCTGATTTTCCATAAAGGATAAAGTTTTAAGTGTGATACATTAAAGATTTAGACTTCCGGTTCGTTTTTGCTCTTCAGCAGGTCTGCCACGGTTTTTCCTTCCTTTTCGGCACGCAGTGCGGCAGCTTGTGCGGCACGGCTGGCTACAGGTTGGAATTCCAGTGCGCCGAAGATGGTTTTTAAATCCTCTCCGGGAACATATTGGATATTGACTCCGGTGATATGGGCGGCGGTGAAATCCGTCAGTTTTTCCGTTCCTATACTGGCTATCTGGAGACGGAACTTGCCCAGTTCACCGAAATCCACCTGCTTTCCTTCGGTAAGGGCTTCCAGCAGATTGTCTACAGTAGCGGTGAGAACGGCCACCACATCGGCGCGACTCACGGTAGTCTGTGAAGAAACACGTTTGCTGAGTTGTTTCAAGGTAAGTTCGCCATTGATCTGTGAGGTGGCGTAAGCTTTGGGAGCCGCATCCTTGTCCAGCGGATTGGGACGTAATGAAACACTGTAATTTAATGCCATAATGATTTTGTTGTTAAATGATTAATATGAATTGAACATGACAAAGATAACACTTCGGAAAGGTGTGGATATGAAGGGAAATAAACAGACATGAAGGTGTGTGACACATTGTGGCGGAGAATGAAATAAAGTGAATTAAAGGTTTTGATATATTTTTATATGTGAGCTGTTTTTGTTACATTTGCTTTGATAGATAATCTCTGTGAATAAGCTTGCTGCAAAGGAGTTGTAATAGCTGGATATTTACGGATAATAGAAACGTTTTAAAAAAGTGAATGTAATGAACGAAGAAGAAACGTATATGGGCGAATGGCCGGTGAAGCCTTATTACAAACGGGATTTGGCCATGGGATATGCCCCCGATATCACTCCTGTGGCAGCGTTGAACCGCCTTTCTGCCTGGATACACCATCATAAGCCGCTTTATCAGGCTTTGCTCGATTCGGGCTATGCGGACAGACAGCGTATTTTCAATTCGGTACAAGTGGGGTTGATTTTCCATTATTTGGGAAGACCGTAGGAGTTGGGCGTCCGTATGCTTGGTTCTACACGTCAGTATGTGCAGACCTATGCATACGTATGTATCGCCTCACACAGACGTATATGTGAGGCGACATCACCGTATGGATTAACCATTGTTACTACTACATTCCTCTTCGCTCTCATGCTCTTCATAACGTCCGCAGGGTTGGCGGGTGTAGTACACGGTTCCCGTGCGGCACAGTTCCTGGTCGCGCACTTTCAGCACATCCAGGCGGGTGAAGGCACGGTCGGGTTCGTTTATACGGGTGATGGAGAGGATGAAATCGGCCAGATTCGCCCAATTGGCACTGCCGGATATGGTGTACATGTTGATGTCCTCCATTGCGTTCTTTCCGTCTATTTTCTTCAGGCTGCGCGGATGAGCCACGATGATTACCCAGATATGGTTCTCGCGCCCCCACGACTGAAAACGGGTCAGCATCGACTTGATGCTTTGGGTTTCGGTCTCGCCTTTTCCACTTTGCGCCTCTACAAAAAGATAAGGGTCTATCACCAGATATTTCAATGGCTGCCTGCGGCGTACCAGATCGGCCCGGTGCAGAATGTTTCCGGGAGTGGGCGGCACTTCGTGCATATCCAGATGAATCATGTGAGTGTTCAGAAAATCAATATAGGGTGTCAGCTGCTCGTCGGTATAGGCGGTGGTGTTGGCTTTGCCCAGCAGCAGGTGTATCAGGTGTGCTATATGCTTGTCCTTGTCCGGAACCTCGAAAGAGAGGTAGCATACGAAGCGTTCCGTGTCGCGCATGATGCGGCTGGTCAGGTCGTTCAGAAAATCCGTTTTTCCGCTGTTGGGCATACCGGTCATGATGATCAGGCCGCCTGTGTCGGTGGGATGGAAAACGCGGTCGGTCAAGGGGCCGTAGCCCACGCTGTAGCCGTGGTCGTATTTGCCGTGCAGCACGTTCATCACCTCTTCCCTGCGTTGTTCTACAGTGATGATATCGGTGGTGTGGCAGGCACAGGCATCTTCTATGACGCTTTGCACCACTTCGGTGCCGTAAAGATTCATCACATCGCCTATGTCTTTGCACCCTCCGGGTAGGGTGGTGAAAAGGCAGCGTGCTCCGAAGTAGTCGGACAGATGTTTCACCAGTGTGCGTCCGGGCAGGTCGGTGTCACCGCAGATCACGATGTCCTGCACCTGGTCCAGCCAGGAAGTGAATGCCTCGAAGCTTTTCGCCAGGTCGCTTGCCGCTCCCGAGGGCACACTGATGACGTGGCGGTATCCTGCTTCCATCAGTACCAACGCATCTTTTTCACCTTCTACGATAATGAGTCGGGGAATGGTCTCTTCCTCTACCAACAGCGGATTGATGCAGTCTATGTTGTAGGGAGCGCATGGTTTGGTGGGCGAATCCTGACTCCAGAATTTGCTGTAGGTTACGGGAGATTCTTCCGTTGTTCCGTCCGGAATTTCTATCTCTCCGGATACTGCGGAGGCGTTGGCAGCGGTAACGGTCTTTGCGGATGGCGAGGGGCTGCATGAGCGGTACTTGGCATTAACGGGACGTCCGTCCACGTAGTTCACGTAGGCGATGCAGGGAAAGACGGAGGAAGCCTGTTCGCGTTTGTCCTCACTGTTCTTGGTGATGCAGTAATGACGCAGGCAGCCGATATGCGTTGCGATGGCTGTGGCGAGAGAGATGCCCTGATCGGCCAGATAACGGCGTGCTGCCAGTTGGTCAGGATCCGTACACTCGGGCGATTCGTCCAGCGGCTTGATTTTTTGCAACACGGCGGGGGATAGGATTTTGTAGTCGCCTGGCAGCATGGGGACTTCGTTCACGTTGTTTTCTGTCGCATTTCGATATTCCGGCAGGTTGCCTGTGAGGTGGCGCGTTCTGGGGGGTGGGCATGTTCCGGTTCGATCGGACGACTTTTCTTTGGGGTAAGAGAACATGGGACGCTTGTCCTTGCAATAATCAGTCAGGATGCCATTGAATTCGCATCCGGCGTAGAAGCAATGATACAGCCCTTTGGCTTTTGAGATATACAGATGCATGGTACCGCATTTGGGACACCGGGCAAGAAAATTCTTTCCCGCATTCTTGCGGTCGGGAAAGTCCGAAAGGGAATAATAGGGTTTCATGTTGAATAAATTAAAAAATTAAGAATTGAAAATTAGAAAATAGATGCCGGACGGTCCGTGTGCAGCCTCACCGGTCATTGGCCACTGATTGTCAGCCGTCAATCACTAACCATTGAGGTCTACCCATTTTTCGGACAGCACATTCCAGATGGCGGTGTGGGCAGGGCGCGGCGGTGCGTCCTCCGGTATTTCCACTTTTCCGTCTATGGGGTCGTCATAGTAGCGGATGTCCTTGTCGGGTTCCTTCCACTCGAAAGGGGATATGGGACGGAACTCACGGAGTTTCCTGCGTTTTTCCTCCAGATTTTTGCTCAGCTCGCTGCTCAGCCGGGCGATGGCTTGTTTCATCAGCGACTGTCCGTGGCGCGTCTTCATGAGGTTTTGCAGCCAGATGATTCTTCCCGTGTGCGAGTTTCGGGAGAAGCGGGGATCAGCATCGAAGTAAGGGATGAGAAACTGGTTTACCAGGATGACCAGCCCTTGTAACGCCTTGGGGCGAGTATAGCTATGATCGGCGGCTATGCTGTTGATGAGCGGGACCAGTACCCGTTGCTTTTCTTCGGGACTGGTGTTGAGCCGGTGGAAGAAATCGGTAGCGGGAGACGGGGCCGGTGAAGTTTTTCCGTTGTCAGGCGTTTCCTGAGGAATTTCCGAAGGGGGCCTTGGAGTATCCGTTTTCTTCGCGTTTGGCACTCCGTTTCCGGCGGAACATCCCTGATGGGAATCCTCCGGAGGATATATATTATTTATATTATATACTATATTATTATTAAAAGCAGCATCCTGCGGTGTTTTCCGCGCAGGATGCTGCGGTGGTTCCATCGGTTTTCCATCCTCTTTGTGATACCATAGCGGTGAGTAAAATGCAATGATTTTGGTGTGCGCCTCGTCCCATATCATTCCGAAAGACTGGCAGTTTGTCACTGCGGCCACCAGCGCCGATGTGTACGAAAAGCGGAGTGACAACCGGAGGTCATAGAAATTGCAGAGCGGATAGATGCCTTGAGAGTTCATGTAAGCAGGTATTCCCAGGTAGAGATCCAGTAACTTGGTGATGGTAGGATCGTTCACTCCCCGTCTTTTCCACTGGTGGATCATTTTCTGCGTTTCGCTGATGGAGACGCTTTGTTTCAATGCTTTTATAGCCATGTGCACTTTGTTTTTGTAATAATGGCGGTGAAGTTATAAAGGAAAAAACAGATGCGTCTGTCCACTGTGGACAGACAATTAGGAGACAGACAGTATTATTAACGATATTTAAACTGAAAAAAGATGAAAGACAGGAATTTTTCTACGAAGAAGTTGGCCGACAGCATCAAAGCCCTTAGAAAAGCCAGCGGTGTCAATGTAAAGGAGTTTTGTAAATCCATCCACATGACGGATCGTAGTTATTACAGGGCTCTTAACGGTAAACTGACAATTTGAATTTTTATGCTACTATCATGCATCCTTTGGTCGAGGACTATGGCGATTGCGGACTGGACGAAGAGATAGAGGCGGTGAAACGGGAATGGTGGAATGTGGTGACGGAGAACTCGTGGGAGTATCTGGCGGGGGAGAAGAAAGAGAAGTTGTGAGGGGTAGATGGTAAGCGGATTTAAATTATGAGAATTGGAATATTGACATTGCCTCTCCATACTAATTATGGAGGGATACTTCAAGCGTATGCGTTGCAGACGGTGTTGGAACGGATGGGGCATGAAGTTTCGGTGATAACTACACCAAATAAAGCAAAATTACCTGTCTGGAAATGGCCTTATTCTTATCCTAAACGGATGATAAGGAAATATATATTAGGTAGGAATGAGCACGTTTTTTTTGAATCGTACTATAATCGTGTATATCCGATTGTCGGTCAACATACTTTACAATTTATAGATAAATACATTCATTATTTTGAAGTCGGAAAATTACTGGATCTTAAAGAAAATAACTTCGATGCTTTTGTGGTGGGCAGTGACCAGGTTTGGCGTCCTATGTACTATCCGACTAAAATAGAGAATGCGTATCTGGACTTTGCAAGGGACTGGAATGTCAAACGAATGGCGTATGCGGCTTCTTTTGGAACAAGCGATTGGGAATATACTGCCGGACAGACAAGACGCTGTAGGGAATTATTACGGAAATTTGATGTGGTAAGTGTTCGTGAGGAATCGGCAGTGGAACTGTGTCGTAAGTTTTTGGGAGTAAATGCCAGCCATGTGTTAGACCCCACTATGCTTTTGGATGTTCAGGATTATGTAGATTTGGTGAAAAGGGCGGATGTTCCTAAAAGCAAAGGTACATTGTTATGCTATATCTTGGATGAGACGGAATTGATAACTGATCTGATATCACGGTTGGCCGATGAGACGGGGTTGATTCCTTTCCGTGGAAATTCACGTGTGGATGATTGGAGCGCGCCTTTGGCTGAGCGTATCCAGCCGCCGGTGGAACAATGGTTGCGAGGCTTTATGGATGCGGAACTGGTTGTTACAGATAGTTTTCATGCTTGTGTGTTTTCTATATTGTTTCATAAACCTTTTGTGGTTGTGGGAAATAAGGGCAGAGGTTTGACTAGAGTTAAATCTTTGTTGAAAATGTTTGGATTGGAGAAGGCTTTGTATAGTTGTAATGGTAATAAAAATATAGATTTAAATTGTATAGGGATAGATTGGGAAGATGTAAATAGAAGGTTACAGAATTTGCGTAAGCACTCTTTTAATTTGTTGAACAAAGTATAAGTTATTATGAGTAGTAATCCGATAATATCAATAATAGTTCCTGTTTATAATGTGGAGCATTATCTACCTAAATGTATTGAGAGTATTTTGAATCAATCTTTTGCTGATTTTGAAGTTTGGTTGATTGATGATGGTAGTTCTGATAACAGTGGAAAGATTTGTGATGAATATGCATGTAAGGATGCCCGTATTCGTGTGGTTCATAAGCAGAATGGAGGGGTAAATACAGCAAGAAAAATGGGGTGTAAGTTAGCACAAGGAGAATATATAGCTTTAGTAGATTCTGATGATAGTTTGCCTCCTCTAGCTTTATCCGCTTTATATGATAAAGCTAAATCTTTAAATCTTGACGTAGTTTTGGGAAGCAGTAATGATATATGTAATGGAGTAGAAAGGAAAAATTTGAATGTAGCCGAAGGCTTGTTTGATAAGATAGGCTATGTTAAACAATTGTTGACCAACAAATGTATTATAGGTCCTGCGTGTAAAATTATTAGACGCTCATGTTTGGATGTGGAAGTTGCATTTTCTTTACCTAAAAAGATTTTTCTTAACGAGGATTTGTTTATGAATGTCTGTATTGGTTTGCAATGTGAAAGGGTAGGCATTTTTAATGATATTATAGCATACAATTATACGGCTGATAATTTAAATTCGATATCTCATTCGAAAACGATGTCTGAATGCGAATGGATTTATTTATTTGAAAGAATCAGAGAGCAATTAAAAAAAGTCAATTCTTGTTTTGAAAATTGTGCATCTGAATACTATGATTATATTTATTATGTGATAGGCACAAGTTTCTATAATAAGAATCGTTTGTTCAATGATACTTCTTTTATTAAACAAATTTTGTCTGAAGATATTTATAAACATAAAGGTAAAATAAGTATATATAGAACGATTTGTAAGCATCCTTTTTTATTACCAGTGTATTCTTTCCTAAGGGACTCAATTAGAAAATTATTAAAAAAGGAAAGCTAATAAAATGCAAGCAGATAACATGTATAAAGTAAGTGTTATCGTTCTTATATATAAAGTTGAAAAATATATAGAACGCTGTGCTCGCTCTTTATTCTGCCAGACAATGCAGGATATTGAATATATTTTTGTGAATGACTGTACTCCGGATCATAGTATTCAGGTATTGCAGTCTGTCATAGATGAATATCCGCAACGGAAGTCAGATATAAAAATCATTTCTCATGAAAAAAACATGGGTTCCGGTGCAGCCCGTAATACGGGGCTTGAAGCAGCCAGTGGAGAATATGTCATTTATTGCGATGGTGATGACTGGGTAGATCCTGATATGTATGAGAAACTATACATAAAAGCTCGTGAAGACAATGCTGATATTGTGATGTGTGATTATTATGAGGAAAAACAAGGTAAACGCATCCGTTACAGTCAGAATCCTTTCAGGCATAAGGGTGACATTGTGGAACAGATGCTGGTGGGAAAACTTCATTCCAGTGTATGCGGGGCTTTGATCTGGAAAAGCCTGTATGAGGATAACCATATTCAGTTTCCTGTTGGGATAAGTATGTGGGAGGATTTGTGCACTTCTGTAAGGTTGCATTGTTTCGCACATCGGGTATCGTATGTGGAAGAGGCATTTTATCATTATGCTATTTATATGAATTCTGTATCTCATCATACTACAATGAAGCAATTGGAAGATATGATTAGTGCATGTTTACTTGTTGAATCTTTTTTTAAGGAGCAAGGTATCTATTCATCATATCATATACCCTTCTTACGTAGATGTTTTTATCTGAAAAAAGCATTTTTAGTAAATAAGAATTTAAGGAATCTCAATTTGTGGAGGGAACTGTGGCCGGAGAGTAATACATGTTTGGAGGCGTTTCAAATTAGATTTTATCATCGAATAGGGTATTATTTAGCTAATTTGGAATATTATAGATTGGCAATCGGAATAATAAAATTTAGTGATAAAGTGGATGATTGTCTTCGAATGCTCATAGGTATAAGATAATATGCATATTATAGAATCGGATTTTGAAGATACCCTCTTATTTAAAATTACAAGTGATAATTCTTTATGTATAGGTTTTATATAGCTGATTAAATTCTCAATAAAAAATAATAGATATGTCTGGAATTGACCACATATTTCTGTATTCTTTGGCTTTCTTTCTATTATTGTATTTTAGTATTAAAAACGATAAATGTCATACTAGAAAAGAGGTTTTTAAATTGTTTATTCCTTCTGCTTTGTTTTATGCACTTATTGAAGCTTTAAGATATGATAGAGGAGTTGATTATTTGCATTATAAAGATATTTATGAAGTTGGATATTTTGAGGGTACACAATTGTTATTTGATTGTTTAAATGAGTTATTAAAAAACATTGGTTTTAGTTTTACAGGTGCTTTGTTTGTTTATGAAATAATTTTGTTATGCGGTATTTGTTTTTTAATATCTTCTTATTCTTTAAAGGAAGGCAGATGGATGTATTTCTTTGCCATTCTTTCGATGTTGGTATTACATGAAAATTTGATTCGACAATTTGTAGGGATGCCTTTTATATTTATTGCAGTCCATTTTATGTTTGAAAAGAAATGGTCGAAAATGATAATAGCTTTGTTATGTGCAAATCTAATTCATTCAGGTACTATTTTTGCATTTCCGTTTATTGCTTTTTCCTATTATTTTTTTCATTTAAAAATTAAAGCTGAGATTGCTTTATTGTTACTAAGTGTTTCTTATTATTTGTTGAATATAGATGTTGGATCTTTATTCTCAGAGGTATTGCAGAGAATAAATTTTGGAGTTTTGCTCTTTTCTGATCATTTATTGCACTATGTAGAAGAGTCTGATCGTTGGTTGGGTGCGGATTCTATTCTTGAAGGTGCTCAACAATCTATAATAACCAAATCTTTTCAATTTATATTTGAATGCTCAATTATTATGTCATCATATATAGCACTTTGTTTACGTCAAGAACAAAAAGTTCAATGTTTTTATAATATTATGGTTTTTGCATTTTTTATGTGTCGATTGGTGCATGGATATGAAATATTGGCTAGAATGTTTGGGCAATTATATATATATTGGTTTATACCTTTTGGATATTCTCTTTATATTTTTTCAAAAAATCAGGTTGCCTTACGCTCAAAAGGGTATTTAGGATTGATGCGAGGATGTATAATCATTGCTTGTTCTTATTTATGTCTATATTGGGGACGTTTTATTTATTTAAATCCTGAGGCTGTTTTTATTTGGAATTGAGTATTGGAATGAAAAAAATATCACTAATAGTCCCAGTTTATAATGTTGAGGATTTTGTGGCTCGATGTCTTAATAGTCTTCTAGAACAAAATATGTCTTATGAAGATTATGAAATTATTATTGTTAATGATGGCTCTACTGACAGTTCATTGGAAATTATACAACCATATTTAGAAAAATATCCTAATTGCAAACTTATTGATAAACCCAATGGAGGTTTGAGTTCTGCGAGAAATGCAGGCCTTAATGTCGCTTTAGGAGAATATATTTGGTTTGTAGATTCTGATGATTTTATAATGCCCAATTTGTTAGATGATTTGTATAAGGAATGTTCTTCAAATGATTTGGATGTTTTATGGATGGAATGGCGTAGGGTTAGTGAATTAGGGATAGAATTACCTCAGTTTTATTGTACGTATAGAAATAAAATATCACATGTAATAAATGGTGTACAATTTATGGAACAAGTTTGTTCTACATATTTATTTGCATGGGCTTTTCTTTACAAGAGATGTTTTTTACAGAAAAATTCCTTTTTATTTATGGAGGGAATACTTTATGAAGATGTGGAATTTAATACACGTGTATTTCCATTGATTAACAGAATTAAAATTTATAGTAGAATCTGCTATAATTATACATGTCGACATGGGTCTATTTTAAACTCTATAAGCGAGAAAAGAATTGAAGATCTTATTTTTGTTTGTTTTCGCGTACATGATATGTTTCTTCAAACTCCATATAAATTTTATAAAAGGATATTATCAGATTCTATAATTAGTATATTTTTATTACTTGAAACATCGAATTCGAGAAAGTTGAAGAATATTTTCTTTGAACAAATGAAAACACGTAATATTAGGACTATAATATATACAGGGACATTGATTAGAAAATTATTGTGTTTTACTTTTAATTTATCTCCTCGTTTGTGCTCACATGTAGTTCACTTTATGCTTGTAATTCGTAAATTTTTAAAAAGATGAATCATATTTATCAATGGAATAAAAAATCGTCTCCATATAATTCTTTAAATATCTATGCTAAATACTTAGGTACTCTAATTGAAAAAATATGGGGAATTGAGTCTACTTATATTTATCCGGATACAGATAATTATATAGATATTATAAAAGAGGCTACTCAAGAAAAATCTACATCTATTATCTTTTGGCATTATGGTGTTTTTGATCCTAACATAAAATATATAGAGGATTATTCCAAAGTTGTGTTTATATACCATAATATAACTCCTGCTAAATATTTTTGGTTGACTAATCCTCTTTCATCGTTACGTGCAATAGGAACATATATCCAACTTTTACTATTACCTCGAAAAGCAAATTGGATTACGGTGAGTGATTTTAATAGAATTTGTTTAAAGCCTTTTGGCTTTAAAAGAATAGAAAGTTGTCCATTGATACCTTACAATGTTAGCGATAGAAAATACTCTAAAAATACGGAGTGTACTCTTTTGTATGTAGGTCGAATAATAGAAAATAAAAATTGTATAAATCTGCTTTTGTATATAAAACGTTTAGCTAAAATGTACAATAAAACAATACGGTTTATTATAGTTGGAGAATGTACGACTAGCAATTTTTATAAAATATATTTTCAAAAAGTATTGGGAGAACTTCAAAAAATAGATAATTTGAAATTAGAATGGATTGCTAATGTTGATACTGAAAAATTACATGAGTTATATCAATCGTGTTGGTTATATGTCTCAACATCATTGCATGAGGGGTTAGGTATGCCGGTTTGTGAAGCCATATTACACGGAACACCTGCAATATATATGGAATGTGGTGGACAAGAAAGTGTTTTAAATTCGTTGGGTATGATTCCATTGGGGAATAGTAATAAATTTGCGGATAAAGTATTAGAATTAATATCTGATGAAAATAAAAGGAATTCTCTGTTAGAGGCTCAGATTAGTGAATTAAAAAAGAAAGATTGGCCTAAATCACGGGCTATTGTTTCTGAAGTATATGGAAAGTATATAATATCAGATTAAGTTTTTAGACGAAAAATCTACTTCTATTTATGCCATGAATGGTATTGATTATAAGTCTATTTTCTTGAAGTTAACTTGTAAACAGTTACTATCTCTTTTGCAATCTCACTCCAGCATTCTTTGTCCAGCATAAAGTAAGGAATACTTTCCGCTTCATCTTCCATCCGCACGAACAAGTGCCGCATAGAGTCCGACGGGGCATATTCGTAAAACTCCAGTTTCTCTACCCGGTATCCTTTTGCACGGACTTGGACAATCACTTTTTGCAGTTCCTTGTCGGACAGGCTTCTGCCTATCTCGTAAAGAGAACGCAAATGATCGCTGTCTCCATAGAGGTGGTCATGAATAGATGGAAATTCTGTAAATTGGCTCATGGTATTCGTTGTTGGGTCACAAAAATAATATAATATTTTAGAACTACAATATTCATGTTATTGAAGTTAAAAAACGTATCCCTGGTGGAGAACCGCCAAGGGTTGGCTGCTTTGCCGGAAGGCAAGCTCCTGATCAATACTATCAACGCCCATTCCTACAACACCGCCCAGAAAGACAGGCTCTTTGCTGAAGCTTTGCAGCAGGGGGATGTGTTAATCCCCGATGGGGTAAGTATCGTCAAGGCGTGCCGTTGGTTGGATGCAAGATCCAAACCCACAGAGCGCATTGCCGGCTGGAATCTGTTCGAGTTCGAGATGAACAAGCTGGACCGGACCGGAGGGAAATGTTTTTTCATGGGCAGCAGTGAAAAAGTATTGGCATTGATAAAGCGGCGTGTAAAGGTGGATTATCCTAACATCGAAGTGGAAACCTATTCGCCACCCTATAAGCCGGAGTTTTCGGAAGAGGACAATCGGGCGATAGTTGAAGCTATCAACAAGGCAAATCCTGATTTGCTCTGGATAGGGATGACTGCCCCCAAGCAGGAGAAATGGGCGTACACGCATTGGCATGAATTAAAAATCCATTGCCATTGCGGAACGATAGGTGCTGTTTTCGATTTCTATGCCGGAACGGTAAAGCGTGCTCCCACCTGGTGGCAGAGACATTCTCTGGAATGGTGCTACCGGTTGTTGAAAGAACCTCGCCGGATGTGGAAACGTTACATTATCGGCAATCTGTTGTTCATGTGGAATATATGTAAGGAGTAGCTTGATGAAAAGAATCTTATTGCTTGTTTTTCTGTGTAGTGTTTCCTTATGGGCCGATGCCCAGGCATTGCTGGGGACTACCGGACTGCTTCATGCTCCCACGGCTGATATGCAGCGTGATAAAACGTTCCTGTTTGGTGGAAACTATTTGAATACTCATCCGTTATCCACCCATTTTCGTAGCAGTGAAGTGGGGTATACCTTCAATTATTACATTAATATTACTATTTTTCCTTGGCTGGAGGTGGCCTATATCTGTACATTGGTACATGCGGATCATGGCTCTACTTATTTCCCGGAACAGTCTTGGGGGAAATTCACGAATCAGGACCGGGCTTTCAGTGCGCGTCTGCGTCTTTGGAAAGAAGGGTGGTGGAAGGAGTGGACACCGCAAATCGTACTCGGCTTGGATGATCCTACTTCTCATGCCGATCATGGCGGCGGTGGACTGGTGTCTGGCAATACAAGCGGTTCCAATAATTACGCGACACGCTATTATCTGGCTGTAACCAAACATCTGGATTTCCGGAACGTAGGTGAATTGGGTATTCATGCCGCATTTGTATATGGTAATGCCAAAGGTATGGAGCGTTATAAACGTCCTTCATTCGGCACAAACTTCCGTTTTGCTTTTCCCGAAACATCTATAATAAGCAAGGTTGCGAATGGCTTGAACCTGATGGCAGAGTACGATGCAAGAACTTGCAATGTGGGTTTTGAGTACAGCTTTTGGAAAGACTACATCAACGTCGTAGTAGAACTGAACCGTTGCAAATACTTCTCTGGTGGTCTTGTCTTTAAAGTCCATCTGAAATAATAAAAAAGAGCACTCGGTTAGGAAATTTCCGGTTAGATTTTGTTTCTTTAAAGTAGCGTGCCATGAAGCAGCAGTCATTAAAGAAATACCCGATAAGCATACAGACTTTAGAGAAAGTCATAGAGAGAAATTATCTTTATATAGATAAGATGGACTATATTTACTGGATGGTACACGATGCTTCCAATTATTTATCATCGGTTCTGTATTAGATTCAGTGGCGGAACAGTTTACGATATCAAATACAAGCCGCTGATAAAAATTAATTCATAAAGATCGAACATTTACTATAGGCTGTGTGCAATACTGCATGCAGCCTTTCCCTCTTTTGTTGCCGGTGGCGACCGGCATCCGCCTATGTATTGCAAAAACAACAGTCTTCGTGACTACCAGCAGGAAATGAAGTCCCGGCTCTTTAAGGAGTGGGAGTTTCATCAGAGTGTCATGGTGCAAATGCCTACAGGCACAGGAAAGACTCATCTGTTGGCGGCGGTGGTGAGAGAATTCCTCCACCGTTCCGGTACCTGTGTCTGGATAGTGGCGCACCGCAGGGAGCTGGTGCAACAGATAGAGGAAACCGTGGCCCGGTATGGAATGGGAAAAGAACCGGACAAGTCAGGAAAGAACGGAAGGATGAGGAAAAACAGTATGCCGGAAGAATCCGGAAAGGTGAAGGCATTGTCTATCCAGTGGCTGTCTCGCAACTGGAGGAATATGGAGGAATCCCCCGGACTGATCGTCATTGACGAGGCGCATCATGCGCTGGCGGAGACTTACAAAGAACTTTGGAAGAGATATCCGGAAGCGAGGAAACTGGGCATGACCGCCACACCCTGTCGATTGAATGGTAAAGGCTTCACCGATTTGTTTGATACGCTGATTACCTCATGGAGCATTGCGGAATTCATTGGAAAAGGTTGGCTGTCGGCTTTCGATTACGTGTCCATCCGTGCAGACAGCAGGGAGCAGCGGATGATAAATTCATTGAAGAAACGTGGGGCGGACGGAGATTATCAGGTGAAGGAAATGAATGAGGTGCTGAACCGTCAGGTCAGCATCCGGCGGTTGTATGAGAGTGTCGAGAAGTATGTCAACGGGAAAAAAGGAATCGTGTATGCCGTCAGTATAGCTCATGCCCGGCAGATAGCCGCCTGCTACAGTGCGCACGGGGTGGAGGCCGTAGTTATCGACAGCAAGACTCCTGCTTCGGAGCGGAGGGAACTGGTGGAGGGATTCAAGCAGGGACGAATCAGGGTGCTGGTCAATGTGGATATCTTCTCCGAGGGTTTCGACTGTCCCGATGTGGAGTTCGTGCAACTGGCGCGTCCCACACTTTCCCTGGCAAAATATCTGCAACAGGTGGGACGGGGACTGAGGAAATCAGGTGACAAGGAGTCCTGTATGCTGATAGACAATGTGGGCCTGCACCGGATATTCGGTCTGCCCGTCCGTGACCGGGATTGGGAGGTGATGTTCGAGGGACGGATGATGGGCAACGCCCTGTCCCGGGTAAGAACAGAAAACAGGCTGCCCGTGTCCTGTCCGTCCTCGGAGAATGACAAGCGGGATGAAGAGTTGGAAATCGTGATGACACATGGACAGTTGCTGGAGGTTATCAGGAACCGGAACTCGTTTTATTTAGAAGAGAAACAGGCAGAACAGAGGGCACATTCCGTTCTAAAAGCTTTCCATGACCGGCGTAGCGGACTGTGGGGGCTGAAACGTGGAAACAGAATGACGATGATGCCTCAGTATCGGGAAGTGTTCGATATCTGTGGAAACCGGGCGGCAGTTCGTTTGGAAGATGGCCGGGTGAGCGTTGTGGATGACTCCGGAAAGCCGGAGATAATAATAGACCGCGGCCGGAGGTTGAGGTTTATGAAAGGGGAGCTCCTTGGCGTCACGGGTGATGACGGTACTGATTCTTACATCGACCTGAAAACAAGCCGGACTTACCGGGAGAAGCCGGTCGTGTTTTCTTATGGTGGAGAGGACTATGGCAACGTGGAATTGCTGAAGGTGGGGGAAACCTTCCATAGTCGCACGCGGAAGGCTTATGCCTCTACGCAGGGGTTGCATAAGGATAGTCTTTGTTTTTACGGTTTCTACTTGAAGATTCCCGACTATCGTGTTCCGAAAAACTGCAAGTTGGTGGATTCGGTATGGTCTACGGTTTTTGATGTTTTTGCCTGTCTGCTGGAAGGAGATGACGAGGAGGTGTACTGGTGTTGTGGTCACCTGGCGGACCGTAGTATCGTGGTGATGGACGAGAGTGGGAACTATTATCATGCGGAAAAAGGAAAAAAGAAGCGATATATAACCTGTAATGTACCTAAAACCGGAGAGGAGGATTTTGATTCTGTGGTGCAGAGGCTGAAGGAGGAAGCCGGACGGCGCGCGGAGGAAATCATTCGGCGGCAGCAGCGGAATGCGGAGGAAAAAAGACAACGGAGACTGGAGGAGATAAGGGATGTCCAGCCTTTCCGGATGGGGGTGAAGTGGGGGCTGAAATTGGGTGAACGTATCGTAGTGCCTCCCCATTACCGGAACATTTGTCCACCCGTCGGTGGTTATTGCGCCTTTGAGGAAAATGCATACCAATGGGGACTGATGGCCCTGGACGGCAAGGTAGTAGTGGAAGCCAGATACCAGAAGGTGGAGATAGAGGGTGACGGAACGGTGAGACTGACTATTATCCCCGGTAAGGTGAAGACGATAAAACTATGAAGAATCCCGAACTATTTTCTTTCTGTCAATAGATTCCTTTCCTTTTGTTTTCTTGCCAATCTTGCCAAGTTGTTTGTTTAGACATGGCTGATTATAAAAAGAGTATTCTTATAGCGAGAATACTCTTTTTTTATGAGGAATAAATAGGGAATATTTATGAAAACATGTAAGAAAAAAGGGCGTGAAAGGAAATAGTTAGTAATAAAATGCTTGCTATCTTATTATATTTGTTACCTTTGTGGGTCTTATAATATGAAAAACAATGAAAATAACAATTCTACAGAGAAATATAGAATGGGCCAATCCTCAGGCCAATGTAGCAAGGGCCGACGAGGCAATAAGCTGTCTGCCGGATTCTGATTTATTTGTTTTACCCGAAATGTTTTCCACCGGTTTTTGTACGCAACCCGAAGGAATTGCGGAGAGCGCCGACAGCGAAACACTTCACTGGATGAAGCGTAAGGCAGCCGAGCGGAATTGTGCTATTGCAGGCAGTGTGGCGGTATGTGAGAATGGAAATTATTATAATCGTTTTTACTTTGTCCATCCGGATGGAACCGTGCAGCATTATGATAAGAAGCATCTGTTTACCTTTGGGGGCGAACACAAGCGTTTCACCGCCGGTACGGAGCGTGTGGTGGTGAACTTCCGTGGGGTACGTATCCTGTTGGAAGTATGTTATGACCTTCGCTTCCCTGTTTGGGCACGTAACCTGGGTGATTATGACATGATACTTTATGTGGCAAGCTGGCCTACCCCCCGTGTGGATGCCTGGAGCGCGCTGCTTCGTGCGCGGGCTATTGAAAATCAGTGTTATGTAGCCGGAGTGAACCGCATGGGAGTTGATCCTGCCTGTGAATATTCGGGTGGCAGCGCCATCATCGATCCCTACGGAAAGACGATAGCCGAATGTCCGTGGAGCAGGGAAAGCGCGGTGTCGGCTGATATAGATATGGAGGCATTGCAGGCTTTCCGGAAGAAATTTCCGGTACTGGATGATGCCGACCCCTTTACATTGATATAAAACAATTAATAAAATAATAGATGATGGCTGAAAAGAAATTATTGTTGGGCGATGAGGCAATTGCCCTCGGAGCGATACATGCCGGCATATCGGGTGTATATGCCTATCCGGGTACACCGTCCACTGAAATCACGGAGTTTATCCAGAATAATCCTTTAGCAAAGGAAAGAAAATTGCACAGCACTTGGTGTACCAATGAAAAAACGGCCATGGAGGCTGCATTGGGTATGTCATACGCAGGAAAACGTGCTTTGGTATGTATGAAACATGTAGGTATGAATGTGGCTGCCGATGCGTTTGTCAATTCTGCCATAACCGGCGTGAACGGTGGGCTGGTGGTGCTGGCTGCCGATGATCCTTCCATGCATTCGTCACAGAACGAACAGGATTCACGCTTTTATGGAAAATTTGCTATGATTCCCATGCTGGAACCGTCTTCCCAACAAGAAGCATACGATATGATGGATTACGCATATACACTATCGGAAAAACTGAAGTTGCCGGTGCTGATGCGTGTGGTTACCCGTCTGGCACATTCGCGTGCCGGTGTGGAAATAGCCGATATCCGTGAGGAAAATCAGTTGAATCCTGATCATGAACGTGCCCACTGGGTATTGCTGCCGGGTAATGCGCGTAAACAATATCTGGATTTAGTGAAAAAGCAGGAAAAACTGGAAGAAGCTTCCTCCAAATCTCCTTATAATTATCTGGAAGGGTTGAATCCCGAATATGATTATGAGTTCGGAGTGATAGCTTGCGGTATCGGTTATAATTATGTGAAAGAGGCAGATACGGATGGTTGCCATATTCCGGTATTGAAAGTTTCGCAGTATCCGTTGCCGGCTGACGAAATCAGGACGATGGCAGACCGTTGCGGATATGTTTTGGTAGTGGAAGATGGCCAGCCGTTTGTGGAAGAGCAGGTAAAAGCGATTCTTTCCTCAGACTATGAGATAAAGGGACGCCTGACCGAAACTTTGCCACGTACCGGTGAACTGACTCCGGATAATGTGGGCGAGGCAATCGGATGGGGAATCAAACGTCCGTTTGGTAAACCTCAGGTGGTGATGCCGCGTCCGCCTGCATTGTGTCAGGGATGTGGTCATCGGGATGTGTATGATGCATTGAACAAGGTGGCTGCGGAATATCCGGATGCACGCATTTTCGGTGATATCGGTTGCTATACATTAGGTGCGTTGCCCCCGTTCCGTGCTATTGACAGTTGTGTGGATATGGGTGCTTCCATAACCATGGCCAAAGGTGCTTCCGATGCGGGAGTATTTCCGGCCATTGCGGTTATCGGTGACTCTACATTCACTCATTCCGGTATGACCGGTCTGCTGGATGCGGTCAATGACCATGCCAATATCACTGTGGTGATTTCGGATAACCTGACTACTGCCATGACCGGTGGACAGGATTCTGCCGGTACGAACAAATTCGAGGCGATCTGCCTGGGATTAGGGGTAGAACCCGAACATGTGCGTGTAGTGGTTCCATTACCAAAGAATATGGAAGAAATCACCCGTACCATTCGTGAGGAAATAGAATATAAAGGGGTGTCTGTCATTATTCCGCGCAGAGAATGTATCCAGACATTGAATCGTAAACTAAGACAGAAAAAAGCAGATAAGGCATGAGAAAAGATATCATACTTTCGGGCGTAGGAGGACAGGGTATCCTGACTATCGCTACTATTATAGGAGAAGCTGCTACGGCAGAAGGCATCAATTTGAAGCAGGCTGAGGTACACGGTATGAGCCAGCGCGGAGGAGATGTACAGTCCAATCTGCGTCTATCCGACGAAACGATTTATTCGGATCTGATCGCTCAGGGTGAGGCGGATCTGATTATTTCCATGGAACCGATGGAGGCGTTGCGTTATCTGCCTTACTTGCAGGAAGAAGGTTGGGTGATTACTTCTGCTAATCCTTTCAAGAACATTCCCGACTATCCTGAAGAAGTGGATCTGATGAGAACTTTGGAAAGTCTTCCGCATGTGGTGAAGTTGGAAATAGAGGATATGGCAAAAGAAAACAGTATGCCTAAATGCGCGAATGTGATTCTGCTGGGCATGGCTGCGAAGTATATTGAGATCGTATCACCGGAACAGTTGCGTGAAAGCATAGGGCGTGTGTTTGCCACAAAAGGTGAGAAGATTGTTGAAATGAATCAGAAGGCTTTTGATATAGGCTTGAATGCGGTAAAGAACTGGTAATGCCATGAAGATATTTAGTGAAGAATTAGTGGAGAAAGCGGTGAAGGAACTGCACATCGCCAATCTTGCACAGGCTACTATCGGTGATGTGCTGCTGGTAGCCCAGTATTTGGAAAAGGAAACGGGGATTCCTTTTATCCGTATGGATCAGGGATCTCCCGGCCTTGCAGCCAATCAGATAGGGATTGAAGCGGAGAAAGCCGCTTTGGACAGGGGAGTCGGATCGCAATATCCGGCTGCTGCAGGAGTGCCCGAGTTGAAAAAGGAGGCTTCCCGTTTTGTAAAAGCTTTCTTGAATCTGGAAATCTCTCCGCGCGCTTGTGTGCCTACCACCGGGTCGGTGGCCGGTTCATTCGGCTCGTTCATAGCCTGTACGCAGCGTATTCCGGGGAAAGACAAGGTATTGTTCATTGATCCCGGATTTCCCATTCAGAAATCCCAGCTTCGCATTATCGGCGTGGAGTGGGAAGAGTTTGATATCTATCATTATCGTGGACAGGCCTTGCGTGAGAAATTGGAAAGTTTCCTGAGTAAAGGCGATATAGCAGCGATTATCTATTCTAATCCGAATAATCCGGCATGGATTTGTCTGGAAGAGGAGGAGTTGCAGATAATCGGTGAACTGGCAACCCAATACGATGTGATTGTCATGGAAGACCTCGCTTATTTCTGCATGGACTTCCGTCGGGATATGGGGCATCCTTTCGAACCGCCTTATCCGCCCACTGTGGCAAGATATACGGATAATTATATTCTGATGCTTTCTTCTTCCAAGATATTCAGTTATGCCGGACAGCGTATGGCATTGGCATGTATCAGCGACAAACTGTTCGACCGCCAGTTCCCTGCATTAGCAGAACGGTATAAAGATGCAGGGGTATTCGGTCCTACGCTGATTGCTTCCATTCTTTATATGATTACTTCGGGATGTACGGCTTCCACTCAGTATGCATACGCTGAAATGCTTCGTCTGTCCACCGAAGGTAAAATCAATTTTGTGGAAGATACCCGCGAATATGCCCGTCGTGCGGAACGCATGAAGAAAATATTTACCGACAATGGTTTCCATATCGTATATGATTATGATGCTACCCAGGTGGTGGGAGATGGTTTCTTCTTTACCATAGGTTACGGAAATATGACAGGGGGTGAATTGCTCCGGGAGTTATTGTATTATGGGGTAAGCAGCATCTCGCTTTCTACTACCGGTAGCGAGCAGGAAGGTGTCCGCGCCTGTACTTCCAGAATGCGTGAGGAACTTTATCCGGTGATGGAAGAACGCATGAGAGCTTTTCATGAAGATCATTGAAAATAATGTGCTAATAGGATAATGTGCCGATTGTCATATGGTGTGTTTGTGCACCAGTACATTGGCTAATTAGCACATTGAAAAATTATTGATTATGATTTGGAACAAAAATAAAGAGTGCATGAGCCGGGACGAAATGAGCGCTCTGCAGGGAAAACGCCTGAACAAGTTGGTGAACCTGGTTTATCATAATGTCCCTTTTTATCGTAACAAGATGCAGGAGATGGATTTATCTCCGGATGATATTCAGACTATTGAAGACATTGTAAAACTTCCTTTTACTACCAAACAGGATTTACGTGATAATTATCCTTATGGACTTCAGGCTGCTCCTGCTTCGGAAATTGTACGTGTACACGCTTCTTCGGGCACAACCGGGAATCCTACCATTGTGGGATATACACGTCGTGACTTGTCCGTATGGTCCGAAGTAATGTCGCGTTGTCTTTCGGCCTATGGGGTTACTCGTAATGATACTTTTTCTGTCAGTTATGGTTATGGATTATTCACTGGTGGGCTGGGTGCACATTATGGTGTGGAGAATCTGGGGGCGACTGTTATCCCGGCTTCTACCGGAAATACGGAAAAGCATGTTCGTCTGATTCGTGACTTGGGTATAACCGGTATTGCTTGTACTCCTTCTTATGCTCTTTATTTAGCAGAAGTGGTGGAACGTATGGGGCTTACCAAGAAAGATATCGGCCTCCGTATAGGAGCCTTTGGAGCCGAGCCATGGACGGAGAGTATGCGTAAGGAAATAGAAGAGCGGCTGGGCTTGAAAGGCTACAATATTTATGGATTGAGTGAAATTATGGGCCCTGGTGTTTCCTATGAATGCCAGGAACAACATGGTTCGCATATCAATGAGGATCATTTTTATCCTGAAATCATTAACCCTGAAACGCTGGAACGTCTTCCGAATGGAGAAGTGGGAGAATTGGTGTTTACTACTCTGACCAAGGAAGGTATGCCGTTATTGCGCTATCGTACGAAGGACTTGACTTCCCTGATGGAGGGTGAATGTCTGTGTGGAAGAACCAATATTCGTATGTCGGGTATTGTAGGCCGTAGTGACGATATGCTTATTATCCGTGGCATCAATGTATTCCCGTCTCAGGTGGAAAGTGTTATTCTGGATATGCCGCAGTTTGAACCTCAGTATATGCTGGTGGTGGATAGGAAGAATAATCTTGACTCTTTGCAGGTACAAGTGGAAGTCCGCAAAGACTTCTTCTCGGACGATATGGGACGTATGCTGGCAATGAAGAAGGCGCTGAGTGACAAATTGAAGAGCGTTCTTTCTATCAGTGCTGAAGTGAAGCTGATGGAGCCTAACAGTATTGCCCGTAGTGAAGGCAAGAGTAAACGTGTGATAGACAACCGAATTTTAAAATGAAAAAGTACGCAATATGACAATTAAGCAATTATCTGTTTTTCTGGAAAACAAGACCGGAAGGATAAATGACGTAACCAAGACATTGGCAAAGTATGATATCAATATGCATGCGTTCAGCATGGCGGAATCTACTGATTTTGGTATTCTTCGTTTGATTGTATCGGATGTGGAAAAAGCGGTGGAAGTACTTCGTGCCGAGAATTTTGCCGTGATGCTGACCGATGTGGTATGTATCAGTTGCCCGAATGTGGCTGGTTCTTTGGCTAAAGTTTTGGACTATCTGGCAGCAGAGAATATCTTTATTGAATATATGTATGCTTTTGCTCAGGGAGATACGGCACATGTGGTTATCCGTCCGTCTAATGTGGATCGATGCATGGAAATCTTGAACAAACTCAATTGTAATGTTTTGACTAAAAATAGTTTGTGATTTCTTTGACATATTCATTCATTTTGTAGTAATGGAAATCCGGATAAGTATTAAAAAATAGTTTATCAGAATCTTTTTTAAAGTTAGAAAGCCGCCTCCTCTGAAGCGGCTTTCTGCTTTTCTATTAGAACAAACTCCAAGCAACTGTCAGTCCGGCCATTACAATGGCAACCATACTCATCAGTTTAATCAAAATGTTCAAACTGGGACCGGATGTATCTTTAAACGGGTCACCTACCGTGTCACCGGTAACCGTTGCTTTGTGAACTTCACTTCCTTTACCGCCGAAATTGCCTTCTTCTACATATTTCTTGGCGTTATCCCATGCGCCTCCTGCATTGGCCATGAAAATGGCAAGCACGAAACCGGAGGACAACCCACCAATCAGCAGACCGATGACTCCGGGAACTCCAAACACTAATCCTGTAGCAACCGGAGCGATGATAGCCAATAGAGACGGGAATACCATTTCACGTTGTGCTCCTTTGGTGGAGATTTGTACACAACGGGCATAGTCGGGTTCGGCTTCTCCAGTCAGAATTCCTTTTATTTCACGGAACTGGCGGCGTACTTCCTCTACCATGTGGGCTGCTGCACGACCCACTGCATTCATGGTCAGACCGCAGAACAGGAATGCCATCATACTGCCCAAAAACATGCCGCTTAGCACTTTAGGGTTCATCAGGGTTACATCGTAATAAAGCATGTAGTCAGTGAAACTGGCGTTATGAACATCTACGGTAATGCCGTTTGGTAATTCCAGAATGGTCTGCCCCAACCGGGTTAATCCGATACGGATTTCTTCTACATAGGATGCTAACAGAGCCAATCCGGTCAGAGCGGCAGAGCCGATAGCAAAACCTTTGCCGGTGGCAGCAGTTGTGTTACCCAACGAGTCGAGTGCGTCAGTGCGCCTGCGTACTTCTTTACCTAATCCGCTCATTTCGGCATTACCGCCGGCATTGTCTGCAATTGGTCCGTAAGCATCGGTAGCCAGGGTAATTCCCAATGTTGAGAGCATACCTACGGCAGCAATACCAATACCGTAAAGCCCCATGGAAATATTGGCGAAATCAAACCCGGAAGCAAGCCAATAGGATAAGATGATGCCTACTACTACTGCCAGTACCGGGATAGTGGTGGAAACCATACCTAGTCCGATACCGGAAATGATAACGGTAGCCGGACCTGTCTTTCCACTTTCGGCCAATCGTTGTGTAGGTTTATAAGATTGAGAAGTATAGTATTCGGTAGAGCGACCGATAACGATCCCTACTATTAATCCCACTACCACAGCAAAAGAGATGTTTACCCAGTTTTCCAGTCCCAAGGCCCAAAGGATAAGGAAAGTGGCAACAACAATCAGCACAGAACTTAAGTTGGTTCCTGTAGCTAATGAACCGAGTAGCTCTTTCATTCCTGCATCTTCTTTGGTACGGACAGCGAAAATACCGATGATGGAGAGTAAAATACCTACAGCTGCAATCAGCATAGGCGCAATGACCGCTTTAAATTGCATTACAGTATCATCCGAACCAATGAAGGCAGCTGCGCCCAAAGCGGCGGTAGCCAGGATAGAACCGCAATAAGACTCGTAGAGGTCGGCGCCCATTCCGGCTACGTCACCTACATTGTCACCCACATTATCGGCAATGGTGGCAGGATTACGGGGATCATCTTCCGGAATTCCGGCTTCCACTTTACCTACCAGGTCGGCACCTACATCGGCTGCCTTGGTATAGATTCCACCTCCTACACGGGCGAAAAGCGCTTGCGTGCTGGCTCCCATCCCAAAAGTAAGCATGGTAGTGGTGATGACACATAATTTGGCGGAAGGATTCAAGGTATCTGACGGAATACAATAATCCAATAATATATACCAGAAGGAAATATCGAGCAATCCCAACCCAACAACAACCAATCCCATAACAGCTCCGCTACGGAAAGCCACACGCAGTCCTTTGTTCAGAGAGTGCTGGGCTGCATTGGCGGTACGTGCTGAAGCATAGGTGGCCGTTTTCATTCCCAAAAAACCGGAAAGTCCCGAGAAGAAACCGCCGGTAAGAAAAGCAATGGGCACCCACGGATTTTGTAAGTTGAAGCCGTATGCCATGATAGAAAATAGAATAACTAATCCCAGAAATACCAGCCCTACCACTTTGTATTGTTGTTTCAGATAGGACATGGCGCCCTGGCGCACATAAGAAGCGATTTTTTCCATTGTCGGAGTTCCTTCGCTTTCAAGCATCATTTGTTTGTAGAAATACCATGCGAGTGCCAATGCCAAGAGGGAGGCAATGGGCACAATCCAGAAGAGATACGTTTCCATACGCAGTATTGATTTAAAAGTTGGTTTTGCCCAAAGATAGAAAAAATAAATGATATTCAATAGGATAGGCAATATTTTTATCAATTAATATTTGCGGTACTTTTCTAATTAAGTTTAGGGGAAAATAAATATCAATATCTGTACCTTGGAACACATAGACCTGTTTCTGTGTTTCATCAAAACACGATGAAAGATAAATAAGACTTTAAAAAACGGTTTCACCACAGATTGCACATGATCTGTGGTGAATTTGATACATTACCCTTTTATTTGCCATACAGCTTGTCTATCAAATCAGCGCGTCCTATTTTGCGCAATTCGTTGATGATGGCACGCCGTTCTTCGGGTTTATACCAAAAAAAGAACATCCGTTGAGCCAGTTTCTCTTTTTGTGATTTGGCAGAGAAAACCGGTTGTAACGTATATGGATGATAACCTGTGTACCAGGCTTCAGTAGCTACAGTCATTGGGGTAGGGGTGAAATCCTGCACCTGTTCCAGATGGAAATCCAATTTCTTGGTGATCACTGCCAGTTCTGCCATATCTTCTTCCGTACATCCTGGATGGCTGCTTATAAAATAAGGTATAATCTGCTGTCGCATATTCAATTCCTTATTTATTTTGTCGAAAGTCTTTTTGAAGTCATAAAATTGCGAAAACGAAGGTTTCCTCATGATTTGCAGCACTGAGTCACTGGTGTGTTCCGGAGCCACTTTCAAACGCCCGCTGACATGATTGGCTATCAGTTCGCGGGTATATTCAGCCGTACTGCGGGTTACTGCCGGATCCTTACTCTGATATTGTAACAGGTCATAGCGTACACCGCTTCCGATAAAGCTTTTCTTGATACCGGGAAGTGCGTCTACCGAATGGTAAATATCCAATAAAGGACGGTGATCCGTGTTCAAATTGGGACATACTTTGGGATGGATACATGACGGGCGTTTGCAGCGGCGGCATATTTTTTCTTCTTTACCGCGCATAGCGTACATGTTGGCGCTAGGCCCTCCCAAGTCGCTCAGATAGCCTTTGAAGTCTGGCATTTCTGTTATGGCTTTCACCTCTTTCAAGATACTTTCCTTGCTTCGGCTTACAATGAATTTTCCCTGATGGGCGGAAATGGTACAGAAGGCACATCCTCCAAAACAACCACGGTGCAGATTAACTGAGAATTTAATCATATCAAACGCCGGGATACGTTTTCCCTTATACTTGGGATGAGGCATACGCGTATACGGCAAATCAAAAGAACGATCCAGCTCTCCTTGTGTCATTGGAGGATAAGGCGGATTGACTACTACCGTTTTGTTACCTACATCTTGCAAGATGCGGGAGGCTTCGTATTTATTGCTTTCCTCTTCAATGAAGCGGAAGTTTTCGGCTTGTTTCTTTTTATCTTTCAGGCATGTTTCATGAGAATGAAGCACGATATCGGGCTTTTCCTGAGTGTCATCAGACGGGCGCATGGGTTCGCCCTTACGGGTTATGTAGGCTGTTTGCAAAATATCATGTGGAACCGGAAGACTTTCTGCAGGAGCAGATTCATGGGGCTGTCCGATGGCGTCCGCCAATGTCTTCATTCTCTTGCAAAGTTCCGTAATCGGCTTCTCGCCCATTCCATAGATCAATAAATCGGCTCCTGAATCTATCAGGATTGATTTACGCAGACAGTCTTGCCAATAGTCGTAATGACTGACACGACGCAAAGATGCTTCTATACCTCCCAAAATGACAGGTACATCGGGATAGATTTTTTTTAAAATCTGTGTATAAACGATGCTGGGGTATTCGGGACGCATGTCGTGGCGGCCGTCGGGAGTATAAGCATCCTCGCTGCGCAAACGCTTGTTGGCAGTGTATTTGTTTACCATGCTGTCCATGCATCCGGCGGACACACCGAAAAAGAGGCGTGGACGTCCCAGCTTCTTAAAGTCGCGCAGGTCGTCACGCCAGTTAGGTTGAGGCACAATAGCTACTTTTAAGCCTTGTGCCTCTAATAATCTTCCAATCACTGCCGGACCGAATGAAGGATGATCTACATAGGCGTCACCGCTGAACAAGATAACGTCCAGTTCTTTCCACCCACGCATTTCCACTTCTTTCTTGGTTGTCGGCAACCAGTCTGTAAGTTTGTATTCTTTCAATGATACGTATTGTTTTTTATTTTGCTACAGAGATAAGTTAGTTATATCTCTTCTTCATCCTTATTTTTCTCCTTCTCCCATTGGATATAAAGCAGAATAAGTTGATGAAGTCCGAAAGCTTTCATGTTATTATGATAAATTACATCAATGCAAAGGTCAAGCAGTTCTTTATTATTTCCTTCCTCACTGGTTATCAGTGAGCGGATATTCAGCTTCAGTTTGTCCAGTACCGACTCGTCCACGATACCGTTACTATCTATTAGATGTTGAAATAAAGCATATTTCTCAATAGTTTGCAGGTTCTCTTCTGAGATTTCCATGCTACGTGTGCCAGAGGCGTTAGTCTGTATAGTGTACATAGTCGTTTAATTTTAATGGTTTATACGGACAAAGTTAGGCGTTTTTATGAAATAACCTCTTATTTGTTCTTTTATTTTCGTTTAAAAATATCACTTGCTGCCGAAGAAGCCCAGAATAGCACTCATTACCCGTGCTCTTTCCTTCACTCCTTGAATGCTTTCAAAAGGGAAGCCTAGAACGAAGGTACGATAAGTACCTTTGTAGGCAATGCCGGCACTGTAATTTCCCGGATTGTAAACGAAAGCAGAGTAAGCCGGAGCCACCGGAGTCAGACAGTCGGGAGCGGGTACGGCATAGGTTTGTTCATTGATGGTGCGGGGGATATTGAAACGGGTGCCGGCTCCGTATATTTCTCCCGAAGTGGAGTTGAGCATACTGCCTCCGAAACTATATTTTAATATGTTTTCGGTGAAGTTCAGTGCTGTGGGACTGTTCATGTTACTTCCTATATATGAACCGCTGAGTATCAGGTTGCCGCCTTTTTGGCAGTAGGAGGTGATCAGCTGCTGTAGGGTGTTGGAGAAGGGACGTCTGTCGGCTCCGAATATCAGGTCTGCAATGGGGTAATCTGCCAGCCGGACAAAACCATTTTCAACGGCTTCATCACTACACGACACAAAAGAGTACCCTCCGGTTGCCTGGATAGCTTTACCATGAATGAACGGATAGTCGAAAGTATTTCCGGCTATCAACCTTCCTTCCAGCTCGCTGTCGCTATACCCCAGCCCGTCTTTGGTTTCCCGCCCTATGCGGCTACGGTCGAAGCTTTGTTGCGTTCCGCAGAAGGCGGGCGTATTTATATAAGGTATCCCCGGATCCGTATTCAAATCAAAGCCTTGCAAGAAAGGAGATTCTACGGTAGCAGGTCCGCTCAGACGGTCGAATCCATTGACTATCAATATTGTTCCTTTGCTTTTCTTTGCCTGATAGGCTGACAGGATTTCGGAAGGAAAACTTTCTCCACCCTTGTTGACTGCGGTAACTTTAAAACTATATACCAGTCCCGGTTCGGCTTCGAAGATATATTCAGTACCGCGTACTAACGTTCCATTATCAAATCCACCATGTCCCAGGCGGGTGTAGACGATGTATTGTTGTGCTTTGGCAGTCGGTTCCAACGGATCGTCTACCGCTTGCCAAGTTAGTCGGAAGGTGTTTTTTCTACTTCCGGGATGAATGGCAAAATTACTTACCGGTAAAGGTTGGACTACATAATCCGTTCCATGCATGGTACTCAGATATTTTAGTACGGATTTGTAAACAGAACGCCCTACGGTAAACTTGAAACGCGGATCGTGTCCTAGTTTCAAATCGGCAAAGTTCTGATGGGAGAGGAGTTCCAGAATCATCGAGGGAACGGCAGGCAGACGAGTTTCGCTGTAATTGCGGTTCCACAGGCTGCGACGTTGCCACCGGATACCGAATTGGGCGGAGATATCCCGTTGCAGGCCGGTCAAGACCATATCTGCCAAATCACGGGAAGCATAACGGGAGATGCCGGCATTCAGTTCACCGTTATTATAATCGGTGGTATAAATACCCAGCGTGCCTACTAAATCATCTTCTTTGGAAAAACCTGCATCGCTGTGCACTCCCAAGGTCATTTCAAAAGGAACGCCCAATCCCTTCTCCTTTGGATTGTACACAGAATTTCCGCTGAGATAATTGATTATCTGGCTGCGGGCGTTTATATCGTCGGTATAGTCATTCTTACCTTCACTGGGACTGTAAACCGGATAGGGAAAGCCCGACCATTGTGCGGCGTAGCGTGCCCCTTCCAGGTAGCGGGGTAGGCCGCTGGTTTTTCCACCGCGCGATATGTTTCCCATTCCTCCGCCAAAACGGACAGCATCGGCGCATACCACTCCTTTTTGTCTACTCTCATTACTTAATACCACCATGCCGTAATCGTTAGTCCCTTTATCAAACTCGAAAGTGCCCAGGTAAACCCAGGTGCCTCCCCCTATTTGTTGATTGACTAGAAATTCAGTGACACCCCCTTTATGGAAAACCAGATATTTGGCGTTACTCACACTTCCGGGTAAAGTCTGATAAGTCACATAGACGGCATATTTTCCTGTTTCGGGAATACGGGGAATCCATTGTGCAAAGGCTTTTTCCGGTTTTTTCTCGGTGGAGGCAAAGCGGGCCGTACCTTCTTCAAAAGGATTTTGTCCGTCCCGGTAAATCAACCGTTTTTGAGCGAATGCCGGGGTGGGGGCGGTTTTCCATTTACCTTTCCGGCTTTTTATCTCCTGATAGATGCAACCTTGGGGGTGAATGTCATTATCCACAATCACTTCATTGCGCTGCCAGTCACGTTCACGGGGAGTATACACTATGGCTCCTGCATTTTCCAGCATGGGTATAATATAAGGTATGACGAATGATTGGGTGAATAAATCCTCTGTGGTACAGAACAAGCGTGGACGTTGCCATTCCCAACATCCTTTGTCATTCTTATAATATTTTCCGTGGCTTTGCCAAAGGGCGATGTGTCTGCCTTCCAATCCTTTGCTGGCAGTAAAGGGGCGGGAATTATTTTTTACCCATGGATTACCTTTATAATCTGTCCGTTGCCATAAGCGGCTTTTGTCCTGTTTCTTTCTCAGATAGTTGGGAACCAGGTCTTCGATGGATTTTCCATCGGCATAAATGGTTATATCGTAATAATTTACAGGGCCGGGTAAGCTTTGTTTGAGTAACCGGTAGATGGCTTCCGTGTTTTCGGGTGTGAACGGTTGGTAGCCGAAGCTGGGACTGGCATATACGTCCAGTTTCTTTTGGTTATGATTGACTTCATAACGGTCTAATTTGCACTTGCCTATGTTGGCGTAAGATGTTTCATATTGGGTGAAGAAATCTTTTAGACGTTGTTCCACATTGGCGTCTAACCCTTGTGCCAAAGTGTGCGATATTCCTACCATCACCAGCAGGAAGGACAAAAATATCTTTTTCATGTTGTTTTCTTCTTTATTTATGGTTGCGAAGTTAGGAATTTTTGTTAGTTTTGTCATTCTAACTAACCTATAATGAACCTAAATGAAACGAATTATCTTTAATTTCTGCTTCGTATGGCTCGCTGTTTCCGCTTTTGCCGGAAGTAAAGTAGTCGAAATGCGAAATTATGGTCTGGTACCGGACACACACGAGAATCTTTCAGCTAAATTGCAGAAGGCGTTACAAGACATCAAGACTCAAGTCGCTTCCGGCGATAAGGTCACCCTGCTTTTTGAATCCGGACGTTACGATTTCCACCCTGAAGGGGCGGCTGTCCGTGAGTATTATATTTCCAACCATGACCAGGATAATCCGAAAACGGTAGGTTTTCCTCTGGAGGATTGGAAGGGGCTGACCGTGGACGGACAAGGTGCTGATTTTATCTTTCATGGCCGTATGCTTCCACTTTCTCTGCTTCGTTCAGAGGATTGTACTTTACGTAATTTCAGCATAGATTTTGAAACTCCCCACATTACTCAGGTCAAGGTGTTGAAAAGTGGAGAGGAAGGAATTACTTTTGAACCTGCCGCATGGGTGAAATGTCGCATCAATGAGAAAGGCTTCTTTGAATCATACGGCGAAGGCTGGTCCAGTGCTCCCCAGGGAGGGATTGCTTTTGAAGAAAAGACAAAGCGTCTGGTATACCGCACTAGTGACTTATGGTGTCCTATGGAAGGGGTGAAAGAAGTTTCTCCACGTGTCTACCATGCTCCTCAGTGGAAAGACGCCCGGTTGATACCGGGGACAGTGGTTGCACTTCGTACTTATTATCGTCCTGCTCCGGGTATATTCTTGTCCGGTGACAAAAATACTTGTTTGCAGAATGTGAAAGTGCATTATGCAGAAGGCATGGGATTATTGGCTCAGTTATGTGAAAATATCACGTTGGATGAATTCAGCGTTTGTCTTCGTGGCGATAAGGATCCTCGTTATTTTACCACGCAGGCGGATGCTACTCATTTCTCCAGTTGCAGAGGCAAGATTGATTCCCGCAACGGGCTGTATGAAGGAATGATGGATGATGCGATTAATGTACACGGCACTTATTTGAAAATCAAGCAACGCCTTGATGACCATACAGTGATTGCTCAATACATGCATCCGCAAGCATACGGGTTCGAGTGGGGAGTGAACGGAGATGAGGTGCAATTTGTACGTTCCGTCACCATGGAACTGGCCGGTGGAAAAAACCGGGTGAAAGAAATCCTGCCTAACGATAAAGATACGGTGAAAGGTGCGAAAGAATACCGCATTATTTTTACGGAACCTTTGGATGCGGAGATTACGGATAAAGAAGGCTTTGGTATTGAAAACCTGTCTTGGTGTCCGGAAGTGTATTTTGCGGATAATGTCATTCGTAATAATCGCGCACGGGGTACTTTATTCAGCACTCCTTTGAAAACGGTAGTAGAGCGTAACCTGTTTGACCATACTTCGGGGACGGCTATTCTGCTTTGTGGTGATTGCAATGGTTGGTTTGAAACGGGAGCTTGCCGGAACGTGCTGATTCGTAACAATCGTTTTATCAATGCATTGACTAATATGTTCCAATTTACGGAAGCTGTTATCTCTATTTATCCTGAGATTCCCGATTTGGAGCATCAGAAGAAATATTTCCATGGTGGAAAAGGAGAAAAAGGAGTGGTGATTGAAGACAACTATTTTGAAACCTTTGACCGCCCCGTTCTTTTTGCAAAATCCATTGACGGATTGGTCTTTAAAAACAATGTGATCCGCCAGAATACAGATTATCCGGCTTTCCATCATAATAAGACTCGTTTCCGCTTGCTTCACACCCGGAATGTGAAGATAGAGAAGAATAATTTTGAGGATGGGGATGAGAGCGTGGTAAGAGAATAGATACAATGACACTGATTATGCGGATTTTGTTTTAATCCGTATAATCAGTGTTCCCTTATTTAAAAAGAATTATAACAGACGGGGATTATTCTACTTTCCCGATGCTGAAATTTTCAGGGTATTTGCCTTTGAAATTCTTGTAATACAACTTGATCTCACGCATATCCTTGTCCAAATCACCGCTGGGATGTATCACCTTTTCGGCTGTAATGCACTTTTTTGCGTAATCGATGGCTACCAGAATAATAGGCAGACCGGCCCCTTGTGCAATATAATAGAATCCTTTTTTCCAGTTGGGATTGGCTTTGCGTGTCCCTTCCGGAGTGATAGCCAGATGGAATTTTTGACTCGATTTGGCAATCTTGATCATCTGGTCCACCAATGAAGTCTTGCGGCTACGGTCTACGGGAATCCCTCCCATCCAGCGGAAAATAGGGCCTAGAGGCCAGAAGAACCAGTCCTTTTTCATCATAAAACCAGTTTCGCGGCCTATAGCTCCCATAAACAGTTTGCCTATGAATAAGTCCCAATTGGTGGTATGTGGGGCGGCACAGATAATATATTTATCATAATCGGGAGCAGACACCTTGGTCTTCCATCCCAACAGTTTGTAGTAGATAAAACTACAAATAGCTTTTTTCATTCCTTAAATCTTATGCTTTTGTAGCTTTAGCCAGTTCGTCTGCAACCACTTTGATTTCTTTGTTCAGATCTTCGTTCAATTTCTTGTAGAATCCTTTTACGTTACCCGGCTCGGTGTGGCTGATGCGTGTAATCAGTTTGATCACATTGTGTACAGAGTTGCAAACCACTTCACGGTTAACACCTTCCATCAAACTGACTAAAAACAAATCACTTGCTATATTGGTTATTTTCTTCTTTAAATTTCTTCTACTTGCCATAAATGTAATGTTTTAAGTTAATACATAATTCTAAATTCGCGGTAAAGGTAGCATTTTTATTTGTATACGTTTTCATATTTGCGAAAAAAGAGCGAAATTTGCACGAGAATACTAAATGAAATTATACACCTTTAAATAGAATAATAGAATATGACTAAAAGTGCATTACAAATTGCCAGAGCTGCTTATCAGCCCAAACTTCCTAAAGCGTTGAAAGGCGCTGTAAAAGTAAAGGAAGGCGAACCTACACAGTCTGTTGCTGACCAGGAAGCCATCAAAGCCTTGTTCCCTAACACTTACGGTATGCCGTTGATTCAGTTCGTTGAAGGCGAAGCTGTCAATATGCCTGCTATCAATGTAGGTGTCATTTTGTCTGGTGGACAGGCTCCCGGCGGACACAATGTTATTTCCGGTTTGTTCGATGGTATCAAAGCATTGAACAAGGACAGCAAACTGTATGGTTTCATTCTGGGTCCCGGTGGTTTGGTAGACCATAATTATATGGAACTGACTTCTGATATTATCGACGAATACCGTAATACCGGTGGTTTCGATATCATCGGTTCGGGACGTACTAAACTGGAAAAGGAAGAACAGTTTGATAAAGGTCTGGAAATCATCAAGGAATTAGGCATCAAGGCATTGGTAATCATCGGTGGTGACGACTCAAACACGAACGCTTGTGTATTGGCAGAATACTATGCTGCGAAGAACTGCGGTGTTCAGGTAATCGGTTGTCCGAAGACTATCGACGGTGACTTGAAGAACGATATGATTGAAACTTCTTTCGGTTTTGATACGGCTTGTAAAACTTACTCTGAAGTAATCGGAAACATTCAGCGTGACTGTAACTCTGCCCGCAAATACTGGCACTTTATCAAGCTGATGGGACGTTCGGCTTCTCATATCGCTTTGGAATGTGCTTTGCAGGTTCAACCTAACGTATGTATCGTTTCAGAAGAAGTGGAAGAGAAGAACATGTCATTGGATGATGTGGTTACTTACATTGCTCAGGTAGTGGCTAACCGCGCTGCACAAGGTAATAACTTCGGTACAGTGTTGATACCTGAAGGTTTGATCGAATTCATTCCCGCAATGAAGAGATTGATCGCTGAATTGAATGACTTCCTGGCTGCTAACGCATCAGAGTTCGCATTGATCAAGAAATCTCACCAACGTGAATATATCATCTCCAAGCTTTCTAAGGAAAACTCGGAAATCTATGCTTCTCTGCCCGAAGGCGTTGCACGTCAGCTTACTTTGGACCGTGACCCGCACGGAAACGTACAGGTATCATTGATTGAAACAGAAAAGCTGTTGTCTGATATGGTAGCCGTTAAATTGGCTCAGTGGAAGGAAGAAGGCAAGTATGTAGGTAAATTTGCCGCTCAGCATCACTTCTTCGGTTACGAAGGACGTTGCGCTGCTCCGTCAAACTTCGATGCTGACTATTGCTACTCGTTGGGTTACACCGCTTCTATGTTGATTGCCAACGGTAAGACCGGCTATATGTCTTCTGTACGTAACACTACTGCTCCTGCCGAAGAATGGATTGCAGGTGGTGTGCCTATCACAATGATGATGAACATGGAACGTCGTCACGGTGAAATGAAACCGGTTATCCAGAAAGCGTTGGTAAAATTGGATGGTGCTCCTTTCAAGGCGTTTGCCGCACAGCGTGAACGTTGGGCTATTGAAACAGACTATGTATATCCGGGTCCTATCCAGTACTTCGGTCCTACAGAAGTTTGTGACCAGGCAACCAAGACATTGCAGTTGGAACAAGGAAAATAATTCTTTCTTATTTCTATAAAGCATAAAGGAAACCCATCGGGGCTGATTGTAAAACCATTCTCCCGATGGGTTTTATTACATAGTATGTGGGAATAGGTAAAAACAGCTAAATAGGATAAAATGGTAAGAGCGAAAAGCACACGTCCTGCTCCCGTTAAAAAGAAGGCAGCCGCGAAACCTGTCCGTCGGGCTACACAGCGGAAGGCGAAAAAGAAACCACAAAGACAGATGCCGTCATGGCTTCGGTATGTCATTGCGGGGCTTATTGCTTTTTTATTTCTTGCCGCTTTCTTTTATTTCTTTATCCGTCCTTACTCTTATCGCTGGAAGCCTTGCTATGGCTTTAAAGCATACGGTGTATGTATGCCCTCGGGTTTTCAGGTGCATGGCATTGATGTTTCCCATTATCAAGGAAACATAGACTGGAAAATGCTGACTCAGACCCGACAGGGGAAATTTCCTATTCATTTTGTCTTTATGAAAGCTTCGGAAGGAGGAGATTATGGGGACAAGGCTTTCATCACCAATTTTGATTCGGCGAAAACACATGGGTTTATCCGTGGGGCTTATCATTTTTACAATCCGAAAACAGATCCCATCCGTCAGGCCGATTTCTTTATTAATTCCGTAAAGCTGGATTCAGGTGACCTTCCTCCCGTACTCGATATCGAGAAGAGAGGCAAGGACGAAAATCAGCTCCGTCGTGACCTTAAACTGTGGCTTGACAAAATAGAACAGCACTACAAAGTGAAGCCTATTCTTTATACTTCTTATAAGTTTAAAACTCGTTATCTGAATGATTCGGTCTTCAATTCTTATCCTTACTGGATAGCCCATTATTATGTAGACTCGGTGGAATACAGGGGAGAATGGAAATTCTGGCAGCATACGGATGTGGGTACGTTGCCGGGTATTCGTGAGAAGGTGGACTTGAATATTTTCAACGGTTCGTTGGAGGAATTGCAATTAATGACTATAAAGAAATAAAGGATACTGTGCCTGCGGTTTCGAAAACTTTCTCTATATTTGCTTTATGAACTTACTGCTCAATATTATTTGGCTGATTTGCGGCGGATTTCTGATCTGCGTGGAATATATTGTTTCCAGCCTGTTGCTGATGATCACTATCGTCGGCATTCCTTTCGGTTTCCAGACTTTGAAGTTGTCTATGCTGGCTCTTTGCCCTTTTGGGCGGGAAATACGCAGTTGTCCCGGTGATGGCGGATGTCTCAGTGTGTTGATGAATATCATCTGGATACTTGTAGGTGGAATCTGGATCAGCCTCTCTCATTTGGCATTCGGGGTGTTGCTTTGCATCACTGTTATCGGTATTCCATTCGGACTGCAACATTTCAAGCTGGCGGGCTTGGCACTTACTCCTTTCGGAAAGGAGATTGTATAAATATTGTATACCGATATGATCGTGTTGTCACTTTGGATAAAATGCAGCGTCCTACGTGCGTTTGTCACCACTTGATTCCGGTTCTAATTTTCAGGTAAGAAGAACAAAAGGACAAAAGAGAGAAAATCCGTTCTTTTGTCCTCGAATAAATCAATGTAAATCCTGTGTGATTGGTGGTAATCCTGTCTTTATCAAGTCCTTTTCATACTTAAAAATGGTATTATTTCATGATGAACTTCACAGCTGCCCAGTTGTTCTTTTCCCGATGGTGTACGAACTCCATTCCCAGACTTTCCGCTTTTTCGCGGATAAAAGGAATATCCTGCATATAAAATCCACTCATAAATATTTCTGAACCCGGATGCATACAGGCGGCATAATGAGGCAGGTCTGCCAGAAGAATATTCCGGTTGATATTGGCAATAATTACATCAAACGGCTTGCGGCCTTTCAACAAGTTGGCATCTCCCAGTTCCACTGTAATGTTATGGATATGGTTCAGTGCAATGTTGTCTTTTGAATTATTGACGCACCAGTCGTCAATGTCGATGGCTGTCACAGGATTGGCTCCGCGCATGGAGGCAAGGATGGCAAGAATAGAAGTGCCGCATCCCATATCCAAGACTGATTTTCCTTTCAGATCAGCTTCTAACAGCTCGCTGATTATAGAGCTGGTCGTTTCATGGTGCCCTGTGCCGAAAGCCATTTGCGGGTTAATCAGAATTTCATACTCAGTTTTCGGAGTGTCTTTGTGGAACGTGCTGTGAATGCAGCAACGGTCACCTATGACGATGGGTTGAAAGAAGTTTTTCTCCCATTCTTCATTCCAGTTTTTGTCTTCGGCTTCCTTTATGGTGTATTCTATCCGGGTGTCAGGTAAAGGGAAGTTCACAACCATTTCTTTCAGTGCTTCCTCGTCAAAGAGAGTTTGCTGGATATAGGCCTGTATTCCCCCTTCACATTCTACAAAACTTTCAAATCCTATTTCTCCGGCCAATGCGGACACTACATCATTCACTGTCTCATTACAGGGATGTGTTGTAAAGGTTACTTCTAAATATTTCATATCTTTTCGTTTATTCTATCACTTTACGGAGCAATGCCTCCATCTCATTTTTGAAGATGCCCGCTTCATGCACTTTCACCCCGTCCACATAGAACGTGGGAACGTAATAATAGTCGTATTGGTCGGCTATATCAGGATGTTGGGTTTCTTCTATCATTTCTATTTCTATAGGTTGGAATTCAGGATATTCTGCTTTCAGTTCTTCAATATAGCGCAGTGCTTTTTTGCAGAACGGGCATCTTTCCTGATAAAATAATTTCACTGGTTTCATACGATTGTTGGTTTAAGGATGATGACAAAGATAATTTCTTTTCATTACTTTCACAAACAAACCTTCCGTCTTTTTGTTTCAGACTTGTGCTCTCATTGCAAAGTTAGATGCAATTATGCCCTCATGCTCTCATTCGTGAGGTAATTTGTTTATAATGAACAGGTTATTTGTGATGGTAGCATAGAAGAGTATGAGGGCATTGCCCTCATACTTTCCTATGGTAAAATAAATTATTTCAACTTTGTTACATGATATAGGGTACCTCTGGTACTAGTCTTTTTAGGAATGTTCAGTTTGCGGAGAATACGTCCAAACCAATTTATTTTATTGATAGACAGTTTGTCGCGTGTGTTCTCTTGAAGATAATTAAAAATATCCATGGCAGTCATCCATTCTCCCTCCTTTTCGTTGGTTGCAGAAGAAAAGTTACAATGGAATAAATGCTCCAAAGGTGATATTTGCTCAAATTCGCTGTTGCTTTGTCGTAAAACGGCCTCATCTTCGTCATTCAGCCAATAACGTTCGTTCTTATAAAGTAAATGCATGGCTTGCGCATAGAGTTGGCGGTAGTCTATGGTGACATTGGTATCAATGGGATCGGTCACTTCGATACAGATAAAGCGACGGCTTCCCGTGGGGTCGGTGAGCAAATCCTTCTGATTGCTGGTGCCGATGAATGAGGCATAGCGGCGTAATTCGCGCACGCTGGTTCCGTAAGGCTTGCGCAGATTGGCTGTCGGTTTTTGTAGCAGATGTTTCAGAAAGCCTTGTTGATTTACGGTAATCTGGTCGAATTCGTCCAGGTTGATAAGGAAAAATCGTCCCAAGGCACGCTCCGCTTCCTGTTTGCTGCTGAAGTCCAGGCTGTCGGCATAGCCGAAACGGAGTTCGGGTGGCAGCAAGATACGGCAATAAGTGGATTTCCGGAATCCTTGCGAACCTACAAGTAAAGGTGAAGTGCTGTTTCCATGCTGGCGGTCCATCCCCCTCCAATGCGCCACCATGCCTAGAAACCAACGGTAAAAGAGTTCTTCCCAATGCGGATTGCCGCAAGGAACGAGCCGGGCAAGTGCGCGGATGCGGTCAGTACCGTCCCATCGGGGAAGGTCACACAAGTATTCTTCTACAGGATTGTAAAGCGGAACGAAATCGGAGGTGAGAAAGCGGTCTATATCCCGGTCCCACACTTGCAGCCCTTCTTTTAAGGCGCAGAGGGCGATGCTGTTGCGGGTACGTTTATCTAATGGCTTGAAATAGAAATGAACGGAGTCCCGTTGACGGTATTCCACCTCGTCCAGCACGGTGTTGAAGCGGAATTCATACCGTCTTTTCAAGAATTCCTCCAGCCGGAAGGTGGCTTCCTGCTCTTTACTGAAACCGCTTTTTTTACCGAAACCTTTCATTTCCCGGTATCCGTTGCCAAAAGCTGTACGGATGGTTTCTGTGTCCGTTGCGTGAAAATAGTGTATCAGCGTGCGCTGTACGGCTTCCTCTTCGGGGATGCCTGTTTTGAAGCATTGTTCTACCAGATGGGGCAGTAAAGGTTCCAGCCCGTCATCACGTTTCCAGTTTTCCATCTCGGCCAATGCTCTTTTCCGTGCCGACTGGTACATCAGGGCAAAAATCTGCATACTTTCGCAGCCGGGTGTCATTCGTTCCGGTGCGCTTTCGCTGTTTTGTTTCCGTTGCCGGAAAGTTTCCTCATCGGGCAGGGCAAGCGGTTGCTCTATGCAGAAAGGGGCGGACGAAGGGTTATAGTAAGGTTGTTCATCCATGGTCATGCGACAGCTTTGCATCAGGTCCGGTTCCTTCAGTGTGATGCCGAAAGGAAGCATGGGCTGGTAGCAGGTCACCGCCAGCCGATAGGCGTGGGCATGAAACAGGAGGATTTCTTGTGTGGCAGTGGGCAAGCTGCCGTCAGTGCGTGCGAAGCGTACCCATATCTTTACGCTCCGTCCGCTTGAACCGCAGAAAGCGGCAAAGGTTTGTGGCAGTTGCTCTACTTGGCGTTTCACATATTCCACCTCATACAGGTCGGCGAGCCGGTTCACTTCCAGCTGCACCAGTCCGTTGTAATGTTTCATACGTTTCTCACCCTTTTGTTTGCGGGTATATTCTACGGCAGGATAGACACGCGGCAGTTTGTCGATGTGGACGTAGCGGGCGGACGATCCTGCCAGCCGGGGTAGTATTTCACGCAGTTCCGATATATGCCCTGCTTTGTTCTCTGTCTTTACTTTCTCGAAGAATGCGTCCGTATCGCATAGTGACAAGGCTTCTGTCCCCTGTTCTTCATCTTTTCTGATGAGTGTAATTTTCATATTTGTCTTTCGTTTGAATGTTTTTTGGTTTTATGTACCTCCCATGGAAAAGATGATGTTCTGTCGTGTGGAGAAGACTGCGTATTGCGAGTGTCTATGTGTGCATATTTTTAGTAAAGATAAGGTTTCTTTCCGGATTCTGCAAATGCTTTCCGGATTAAATGCCGTCTTTTTCTTTTTCCTTTCTTTTCTGTGTTTTTATTCTTAGTCTCAGTGCATATTCCCCTGTCTCTTATTTGTTTTCTACCTTTTCTTTTCTTATTTTTGTATGTTTGTAATTAGTTATTTACCATTGTGATTAAGTCTGATCATAAAGGTGATTAAAATTAATCACAAAGGTAGTTAAGCTTAATCACATCTGTGATTAACAGATATTGAACTTTCATCAATAAAAAAAAGAACAGTATGGCAATACTATTTGATTGGTACGAGAATCCCAAAACCTCTGAGCAACAAGGGGAAGAGAATATGTTGCATCCGCGTCTCCGGCTGAATGGGAAAGTAAGCACGGCCCAGCTCCGTGCCCGTATACAGAAATATTGTACATTGACGGAAACGGATGTAATAGCCGTGCTCGATGCGCTGTCACACGCCATGGGCGAGGAATTGGCGGAAGGCAGGCAGGTGCATCTGGACGGCATCGGCTTTTTCCGTCCCAATCTGGTGAGCACCGAGCCGGTAACCGAAAAGACGAAACGTAAAAATACAAAGGTAAGGCTTAAGGGGATTGTTTACCGCCCCGACCAATTATTGATGGATAAGGTGGGGAAGGTAAAGGTGCAGCGTACCCGGTTCTCGTTTCATTCAAGTAAACTGACCGATGAGGAAATTGACGCATTGCTGACGGAGTTCTTCACAACTCATGATTTTGTGCAGCGGAAAAGTTTCCAGCTTCTTTGCAGTATGACACAAAGTACGGCCAGCCGCCATTTACACCGCTTGTGCGAGGAAGGAAAGCTGAAAAATGTGGGACTTCCCAAACAACCGGTTTATAAGCCTGTGAATGGGCATTATGTTGTGAATGAATGATTTAAGTGAAATGTACAAGAAATTAGGAGTGAGGGCATGAGGGTAATGCTCTCACTTTGTATCATGCCCTCACTGTGGGTAGTGGTTTAATAATGAGTAGGTTATGGCTTTTAGTGAGGGCATGAGGGCATAAGTGGGTGCAACTTAATATTGTGTTATTTTACTAAATTCATCAGTGTGTCATAACTATCAATCTTACCATACTTAACCCCTGAATTGCTTAACTGCTCAAAAAGTTTCTCTGCACAAGCAATCTTGTTTTTCTCAATTTCCCGCAACTCCATGGAACTCATGGCACCTTTGGTTTCAGCAATGAAATAGATATGTTTCACTTTATCTTTTTCAAAAGCAATGGCCCAGTCCGGTGAATAATTTCCTACAGGAGTCGGAATGTGGAATCCCTTTGGTAACTTCGCATATACTGCCACCTCATTAGAAGTATCAAGACTTTCCACAAATTTACGTTCATTACTCTTTTCAGCGATACCATCGGTGAATACATAGTCAAGAATACTCTTTTGAGCTCTGAAAGCCTTATCCATAGAAGTATGTTTTTCCTGTGTAAAGATACTGCTGTCATATTCACCATCCACTTGATTGTATGAAATATGCTCCACAATCATAGTTGCTTTCTGTTCAAGAATAAGCCGAGTAACCTTAGTAATAAACTCTTCCGGGTTTGCCTTAAACATATCAAACTTAACCGGACGAATTTTTGTCAGTATTGTCGCTACGGTTTTACGGGTGAGTGTCGTGCCGGATGCTATTTTACCGATAAGATCATACTTCACATGACTAACTACATCTGTAGTCAATCTATCCGTCTGCGACGCTTTTTTTTGAAGCATTTCACCTGAGATGACATCATCTTTCTTAAGTTCATCCTTCTGAATCCCTTTCGTTATCACATAAGTCAGTTGAGTGACTTCCAGCTCTCTATTAATAGCTTCCACAGCTTTTTCAATCAACTCGTTACTGTCAAATTGAACTTTATAAGCGTATTTGTGGTTGATACGCTTCCACAACTCCTGAAATTTTGCGAAATTATCGTTGAGCGTATTAGGCGGTGTTTGTGGTTTGCTACCATTGCCAATCATATCATCAAGGGCCTTACTATCGAAGATAGACTGAACACGTTTATAAACAGCATCTGTCAGTGGTTCCAGTTCATCAGGAAGTTGTTTCAAATTGCCATTCTTCAAGTCTTCACGAAATGTATCTGTCACCTCACCCCCTTTTGTTATATAACCGTTCATACGCAACTGGAATACAATTTCTTGTGCGTCTTCTTTGGAAACTGTATACTTCTTCCCTTCATTGGAAAAGAGAATCTTTCCAATAAAGAAATCAATATCAGCCTTGGTAGGACGATCGTAGAGGTCTGCCTTGATGTCCTTCTGCAAATCTGCCACAAAAGAAGCATATCCTTCAGAAGCTATAACGGTCAGTTTGTTCACACTATGAACTTCATCAGGCAGAGTTTCTGCATCCATGCGGACACCATACTGGTCAACACAAAGTCGCAGACCACGACCAACTTCCTGTCTCTTCTGACTTACACTATTAGATTGGCGAAGCGAACAGATTTGAAATACATTTGGATTGTCCCACCCTTCGCGCAAGGCTGAATGAGAAAAGATAAAACGAACCGGTTCGTCAAAACTTAGCAGACGTTCCTTGTCCTTTAAAATCAAGTCGTAGGCCGAAATATCGTCCGATTGGTCTGAACCACGTTTTATATCACTATTGACACTTCTCCCTTTCTTATCAATGCTGAAATAACCCGCATGAGTTTCATGTGTGGAAATACTTCCCAGATAGGACATGTAATCAGCATCAAACATATTCTGATTGTTATTCAATTCCGCTCTATATTCTTGCTCGAATATTTCACCATAACGTCCAAGCATTTGCTGTCCGTCTTCATCATATTTCCTATAGTTGGCAACTTCATCCAAGAAAAAAAGTGAAAGCGTTTTGATTCCACGTTTAAACAGAGAAGCTTCCTTGCGAAAATGTGCCTTTATAGTTTCCCTGATTTGAATACGTGCTTTGTGATCAGCCGAAATATCCCCATACACATCTTTAATATACATTATTTTTCCGTTGGAAAATGAAACAGTACTATGACTACTATCCATTGTATCAATATGGATATCAGAAATAGTATAACCACGATATTGCTCCAATTCATTAGACACGTAAAACAAATCATCTCCAACACCGAGATTTTTTACCTCTCTTTTAATGTTATTGGCGTGTTTCACTTCTATTTCAAGACGAGCTTTAGGGGCTTCTGTCTTAGACAAAACAATATCTTCCAGATACATGTAACTATCCGTACCTTTAAGATGTTTCAATTCAAAACCTATTACCTCAATCTTCTTCACCAGTTTTTGATTGTAAGCATCTAATGCATCCAACACATAAACAGGATTGTGCGTTTCTTTATGAGTAGCTGAATAGTTCAACGTAAAGAGAGGATTAAAGCGAGCTAAAGCAGTTTGCGTTGCTGCTCCGCCCATCTTTTGCGGTTCATCAAGAATGATGATCGGATGATTAGCGGATATAACATCAATGGGTCGGCGACTGCCAAACTCATCACGTACGGAGTAAATGATGCGGGCAGCGGCATTTTTCGCCCCCTCTTTCAAAGAGGTATTGAAAGCCTGTGTATTAATAATCATTACAGAGATGTCACCACTTTGAGAAAACGTATCTATTTGATTCAGATTATTACTGTTATAAATAAAATAACGTGCTTTCTTCCCATAGTGCTCCATAAAGTGATCGACCGTTATATCAAAGCTTTTCTTTACACCTTCACGAATGGCGACACTTGGTACAACCACAATAAACTTAGTCCATCCATACAGTTTGTTGAGTTCAAACATGCTTTTGATATAGACGTATGTTTTACCTGTACCGGTTTCCATCTCAACATCAAGCTGACAATGCCCAAGTTTGTCTACCACCTCATTTGATAAACAAATATTATTTTCAGTCTGAACCTGATGAATGTTTTTCAATAAATCATCTTTAGTCAAGACTATATCTCCGTTTTTATATCCGGTAGAATCTTCTTCAAAATGTATATTCTTGACTTCTGTCAGCTTGCCATTATCTTTTACATACGTTTTTCCTTTATCCACTACATACTCTGCCAAGCCTTTGTTAGGTTGTCCGTTAAATACCTTCACTACATTTTCAACGGCATCTGTTTGGTATTGTTGTATTTTGAATTTCAGTTTCATATCCTATTCCTCCAACAATTTTTTTAGTTCTTCTGTATCGGGTAATGCTTTACGCAAAGGCTCCGGCATATCATCAACCGTTTTATAAGTAGCTACCCCCATCGGTTTATTGTAATCCTGGATGATGTACTCAACAAAGTCTTTGTTAGCGTTTTTGCAAAGAACTATGCCGATAGTAGGATTCTCGTGTGGTTTCTTTACCTTGTCGTCAAGAATGCGAATATAGGTCATTAACTGGCCTAAATAGGATGGCTTGAAAGCTCCGTCCTTTAATTCTACGACTACCATTGAATTCAAGGCACGATTGAAAAAGAGAAGGTCTGGAAAGAAATCCTCGGCATAAACTTCTAAATGATACTGATTGCCTATAAATGAGAAATCCGTTCCAAAGGTCATAATGAAATCTTTTACCCTTTTTATTATTTCCTTTTCGATTACACGTTCATCTACATCAATCTTGTCTCGTTCACCTATTTGTTCCACATTTATGAAGTCCAATGTATAGTTATCCTTGAACATCATTACTGCTTTGCGAGCTAAATCTGAAGCTTTAATGGTTCTACCGAAATTATTAGGCATTTCAGATTGATGTTGATAGGCGTTTTCCTTAATAAACTTCACCAATGTCTCTACAGACAGATGTTCTACTGCACAGCGATGAATATAGTAGTATCTTTGATTTATATCCTGCACCTTTGAATATATTTCAACGTGATGCGTAAAAGGAACATTGAAAAAATCCTCCACAGGAAAATCCTGTATATCAGAGAATGTCCATACATTAGAATTGGCTGCAATTTCATTGAAAGCATTATTGGGTAGATCGTCCGTTGTAACGGACGATTTGTGGATTTCAATTTCGTCCGTTGTAACGGACGAAGTCGCATCAAGCATATTCCAATTTTCATAGAATAGTCTCATCTTCTTTAAACTGGTGGCCGAAAAGCCTCTCAGTCCGGGCAATTCTCTTTGCAATTGGCTGCTGATTGTTTTTAAAGCGCCTGTTCCCCAAGCTCCCTTGCGTGTTTTGATGGACAGATATTTTCCCACGCCAAAGTATAGAGCTAACTGGATGCGATTGATACTTTTCAAAGCTTCGTATTGACTTTGAAGAATTGCTGTTTTGATAGCTTCTACGGCATCTTTATATTGTGATATTCCATTCATTTGATAATAGTTTATAGTACTTTGGTGGTCGTATTTGGCGAATAAGTTTTGAATATCTGTTCAAAGTTAGTAGCGGTGCTATCGTCTGCCATTGAGCTATCACGGAATACAGCATATTGGGGCTGCATTTTGGCAATAGCAGTAACAACACTATCATCTATTTCATTATCAAAACAAGCAATAAGATAATTGGTGGCTACATTATAGATAGTTTTATCTTCTATTTCTATTTGTTCAATCTTACTATCAAGTGTGGCTCCTAATTCAAGCATTACTTGGAAGAGCAGGTCTTCACTTGTACGGTCGGATTTGACACTCTCGGTTTTTGAAAAGAGGTCGTTTTGATTGTATTCGGTCGGGGAATAATAGATGTCTTGCATATTACTGCTATCCAATTTAAGAACACGGAAACCGATGTCAAGAGTTTGTTTTCCTTCTTGTTCAGTGAATAGTCCGTTTTCTTGTTGCTTGGAAGCTAATTCTTCTTTGATTTTCTTTCCGGCACGGCGGATACGTTCTTTGCCCAATTCAGTTAAGATATGTGGCCACGAATGTACATCACATAGACGAATAGCATTTTGCAATATTGTTTTACCTCCTCCTGTTGCTTTCTTAAGAGCTTCATCTAAGTCTTCCTGTATTTGAACCATAATAAATTTAACTTCTACATTTTTTTTATTGTTGTAGTCAAATATTGCATGGGCTGTTGATGCTGAACCAGAAAAAAAATCAAGTACTATATCACCCGTTTTTAATCCTATAGCCTTAAATAAAAGAGTTAAAATCGAAATATCTTTCGGATTATTAAAAACGTTTAAACCCATTAACTGAGTCAACATCTTGGATGCAACACGCCCATCTTTATATTTAATACTGGTAAGACTTTGAGTTCTTGTATTCGCTAAATATGTCTTGTTATTGGGAACTGTTGTCTCATCAACTCCAAAATGGACAAGATTATCAGAAATACGTTGAATCATTGTAGTTTCAGGATATCGCCATCCACTAGCAGGTTCTTTTACAACTCTTCCTGTAATTGGATGAATAACATCATATCTGTACTGACCAAAGTTTGGACCTGAAATATTATCTGGGAAATATACACCTTTCTCATCCATCCACGAGTAGTGCTTACTATTATAAATTGGGTTCGATTCCGGAAATTGTTTGTACCACTCTAATGCAGCTTTATGTATTTGTCCCCAGTTATCTCCATATTTTTGTCTAAAATCCTCAAAAGCCTTGAATATCTGATCTATCCCTTCTTTTTCCTCAATCCAACTACCACTATTTAAAGTTTTATTCTTTACATAGCAAATTATATATTCATGCTGAATGGAAATATATGCCTGATCATTCTTACTACTATTTTTCCATATTATTTCACCAGCAAAGTTACTTTCTCCAAAAACTTCATCACATATTTTTCTAAGGTTTTCGACTTCATGCTCATCAATCGAAATAAATATCACTCCATCACCTGTCAACAAATCTTTTGCCACTTTCAAACGTGGATAAATCATATTCAACCAATCCGTATGAAAACGCCCATTACTTTCTGTATTATTAACCAGCCGATTACCCTGTTCATCATACTGCCCACTATTAGCCAAATATTCAGAAGTAGATTCGGCAAAATCATCTTCATACACAAAATCATTACCTGTGTTATAAGGTGGATCAATATAAATCATCTTCACCTTACCAAGATATGTCTCTTTCAAGCATTTCAACACATCAAGGTTATCACCTTCAATATAAAGATTCTGCGTATTATCAAAATCAACACTCTCTTCACGACAAGGGCGAAGTGTAGCATTGATAGGTGAATTAGCAAGAAGTATCGCCTTCTTCTTGTCCGGCCATGTAAACTGATAACGTTCTTCACGCCCTTCCACTATTTCCGAAGAAAGTTCCTGCCGCAACTTATCAAAATCTATCGCTAAAGTAACTTTTCCTTCGGCATCTTTCCGTTCTGTAATACAGTTAGGAAAGAGTGCAGCTATTTTATCTATATTATCCTGAACGCCGTCAAGCGTTTGCATCCTAAGCTTATCCATATTGCAATATTTTAATTTTTCCAAAAATGATATATTGGTAATGATTTGAAAAAGTGTTGTTCTTCCGTACTTAATAAATCAAAATGATATTCAGCCATGTTTTGATTATCTAATAACAGATAAATTGCAACTTTCATAGAGTTCTCTATTTCTTGTTTTGATATTAAGCTACATAGTAGCCTGATTTCCTCTTTTGATAATTCTCTTTCTCTTTTAAGAATTTGAAATTTATTGATGATGTTGAGCTCATGATTTTTATCGTTTGTTGCAATTATCCAATTTGATATTTTTTTTGCTGCCTTTAAAATACGAATATCTTTGTTTTCTTGTTTGTCGTAAGCAATCAGTGCCATTAGCATATCATTATTTGCTCGATCTGTCAGATTGGGATTACTTTTGTATGCTTCTGCGTAAGAAGGAATGAGTTGGCTATAATCAATATTTGCAATAGACGAAAAATCCTCTCTGTTAAATACTCCGGTAAACATTGACGTTTCAAGCATTTTGTTATCTTCTTTGTATGCAATGAGAGTTTTTTTTGTAGGGTTAAAATAATCTTCTATGATATATTTCCCATTCTGCTTTTTCTGTGCTATGAGGAGAATTGTAAAGTTGGCAATATCCATTGTTGTTATGAAATTAAGTTCATGTGATTGAGAGATTTCCCTCTTGTCTAAAATGGCTTCTGCGAGTAATTCTAAATTCCTAAAGTCTTTATCTGAAAGATTAATAGTATCAATATCGGTATTAAAATGAAGTTCAGTAAATAGCTGTTGCATTCTTTCCCAATATGATAATTCTTTTCTAAGTTTACTTATTTCATTCCCATTTTTACTATTAATATTTAATTTGTTTTCTCCTATCTTTATATGCTGGTAGTTTGCCATAAAATATATAAATTTAAGTTCCGTTATCAATTCGGATACTTTCGATGCTTGTTTGTTATAACTAACTTTACCAGTGAAAAGTTCGTTTTCATCTTTAGATAACTCTATATCAAGACAATTACCAATTGAAATTTTACAATTCTGTTTTTGAATAAACTTGGTATATTGGTTGTAGAAAACAATTCCATTAACGGATATGTCTTGATGTATAATTTCGACAGGAGTAATATTGAATTTTTGGTCTCCAATAGGATAAAGACATGTAATATTTCCTTGGTTGATTTCAGCATATAAGAAAACGGAACTATTGGTAAACTTTTCGAATGCACTTTCTTTGTCTTTGCAATAACCGGAGAACTTAATCTTGTGACCATCTTTTATTGCATCTTCCAATGATAGCATTTTTTTATCAGCGAAAGAGGTTTGTCTTTTACAGTCATCAAAAAATTCTTGGAATTCAATTTCAAGGTCTTGGGAAGGTATGTTATTGAGAGGCTTAAGTTTTATGCTAACTTTTTCTTGTCCTTTTCCTAATTTAATATATTTTCTCAGTTCAATAGGTGCTAATAGTGCGTAATATGGATAATATTCATTGTCTTTGATGAACACAACAAAATATGCTATACCGCCATCTCTATTATAGTTTTCCAAATTAGTGAGTCTAATAGGATATGTTGGAGTGGTTATAGGCTTTTTACAAGTTTTTCCTTTTACTTGAGCTGGAATCCTGCCTTTTAAAGTTTTATTATCTTGTTTGTTATCAGGATTATTATTATATAGATAAATAAATCCGTCCCAAGCAGGCTCTTTATCTCCTTCTTGAATAAATGGAGAGAGATTATTGCATCTTGCAAAAATCTCTTTTATTTTACTTGTTGATAATAATTCAATTTGCCTACTATTCATAATTCTTTTGGTAATTTTTATGCCGTTTGATGTCTTCTAATTTTCTTTATTTGTATTTATTCTGAACAAAATCAAGCGTATACCTTCTAAACTTGTCCATATATGTTTGTTTATTCTTGAATATTCTTTGGTAATTTATGGGTTGACTTTTCTATCTTCTTTTCATTACTGGCTACACGTCGCTCTATTTTCTTAATATCTTCAGCCGGTGGAATATTTTCCGGTTGGATACCGCGCTGTCCAAGCATTTGTCTGACACTTTGGTTATTTTGAATATGTTCTTGTGTAATGGGGCTTTCGCCATAAAGGTCTTTATTTTCTACATTATAATTAGTCATTTCAGTAGCCAGATTCTTAGCCGCAATAGTAAGAGTAGGCAAGAAGTCTGCTAATGGTCGTGACGATTTTATACCCAACCGCAGCTTCATATCCTCTGTCGTAAACCCTCCAAACAAAGCCGTATCTCCTTTAGAACGAATACGTCCAAATCCTTTGTCGTCCACACCACGTTCATAAATATTTTGGGACAGTTGTTTTTCGGATGCTCGAAGCCTGTCACGTACTTCTATACAGGACAGGTGTTGAATATGTTCCGCTATCAGTTCCGCACGGCGTGTCTGTAAGGCAAAATATCCTTGTGCAAAAGCTATTTCTTCTTTCTTTGGATCTCCATTTTGGGCTATCAAATAACAGGCATATCGGGTGAGCATATAGTCTGTTATTTCACGCTTGGCTCCACTGCCTAATGTGACCATTTTCGTGACCTCACGAAAATGGTTATCTACGTTGATATTCTGTGACTTACAGGAATCGATGGCACGCCCTATCGCTACAAGAAAGTTTTCCCAACGGGCATAACCTAAAATAGATTGCAGTTCACGAGCAAACCAAATCTCTATTTGTTCTTCTCCATCGTCGCTTTTGACCTCATGTGTTATATCATCAAACGTTTTTTTATATTGACTGATTCTTTGTATATCCATTATATTACTGTTTTTTATTTAAATTCTTTTCTCAATTTAATAAGTTGTTGATGCAACTCAAATTTCTTTTTAGGTTGCTTCTCATTATTTATCTTACGTTTTACTATCTCTATTTCTTTAAGCAACATTTCACGTTGAGTCGATTTCTCGACATCCTCACGTAAACTTTCGCTTTGTATGATAATGCGCTCCCCTGCCACTTGGCGAACAAGTGCTTCATAGATAGCATCCATTGTCAGTCCCTCTATGGAAAGACTTATTTCTGTATCTTTTATCCATTGAGAACGATACGTCTTCGCAATACGAAAAGTTTTATCTGTGTTCGTACTGCTTTCCATCCATTCTTTGTAATTGAGGTGCAAACAAGTCATATCTCCCCAACGCAAAATAAAGATTGTATGTCGTGGTATCATACCATCAATAAAAGAAAAAATATCATCCGGACAATTTTCATCCTTAATAGGCACAAGGAAGATAGTGATTTCATGTACTTCTTTTCCATCTGCCACATTAATAGTACTTGGTGCTAACTTAGCCAGCCATTCCACTCGAACCACATCATTTGTGAAGTGGTCTTTCATACGAGTATTAGCTCCCAATTGATTTACAAACGTTTTCTTGGGGATAACTCTGTTTACGATAGTTGATTGCGGAAGATTGTACATAACGTTTCACTATTTAATCACCAAAAAACAGATTAATTCAAAATCATCAAGCCCTGATATTTTATTTCGAAGTGCAGTAGTTTCACCCGCCGAGAAAAGGCTCATAATATCCGATTCTTCTTTCACTTCAATAATGCTATGAATAGCTTCCTGCAACAAGTCAGAATAGTGACTCATCTCACGCCCGTCTTTCGTTTCTTTATTGAATACAGAACATAATTTTTTATCTGGTTCATGTTTTCCCCGACAGGCTGCACGCATATTGTCAAGCATCGTTTTAGGAGACAAGTGATCACAAAGCACTTCTCCCTCATGGCTTATATAAACCATATAGAATGGATGAAGCAAATTCTGATTATTGATATTTACTCCATTGTTCCGGTTCTTCAGCACATAGATAACTCCCGGCTGCACAAAATCCGAACTTCCAACAACAGCACTCATCCCAAAAGGAGTATGAGCAATATCCGGATTATCCTTCATGTAAGCCAAAAGGTCTAGTCTGAACTCATTAAGTCCTAAATCCATGATATTAATACCCGTATCCATATCTTCAATATCAATGACTTCTTCTTGTAGACGCTTCAACTGCTCCTTCCGGTATTGCAAATCCCCTTTTTCTTCGTCAGAGAGAAGATTATCATCACCGGTGGCAGTCATAACAGTCACCTTCATGCGAGCCTCTACACGACCTTTCAACTTGATATAATCATCCAACTCTACATCAGGCCAGTAGTTAACCAGTTGAATCACCTCATTTTTGGAGCCAATACGGTCTATACGTCCAAATCGCTGAATAATACGAACGGGATTCCAGTGTATATCATAGTTTATCAAATAATCGCAATCCTGCAGGTTCTGACCTTCTGAAATACAATCTGTAGCAATAAGTACATCTATTTCAGTATTCGAACCGGGAAACAATACATCACGTTCCTTTGAACGAGGTGAAAAGAGTGTAAGAATTGTATTAAAGTCAGGCTTTAATTTTTTGATAGTACACATTCCGTCCACCGAACCTGTTACCATAGCAACATTCAAACCATATTCATCATGAATACGGTCAGCCAGTTCCGAATATAAATATTCAGCCGTATCAGAAAAAGCCGTGAAGATCAAAACCTTTTTATTTTCATCATTGATAGGATGGCTGAATTTAGATTCCAAATCTTCAATAAGTTGTTGCAACTTACTGTCGTGACGAGGAGTAATATCTTGAAGCATCACCAAAAGAAGGTTAAGAATCTCATTATCCCATTCCAGATACTGCCGCCAAGATATAAAATCCATATCAGCTAAATCAATCTTTGTCTTTTTTCCACCAACAAAAGCAGAGCCATAATATTCTTCATCTTCAGCTGCCATTGATGGGTAATAATCGTCCACTTCCCAAGAGGCATGTCCATATCTGTCACGCGAGAAGTTATCTATCTTGTTTATCGTATTTTGGATAAGTTCCTGTATGCGTTGAATAGTCAAGCGAAATGAATTAACTGAACTTTCCAAACGTTTTAGCATATTGATTGCCATCAATTGACGAATACCCTTTTCACGCCCATACATGGATAGCCCACTTTCACTACCAGACTCATCCAAGGCTACATACTTACTTATTCTGCTCGCCAATATAAAGTCAGAAGGAGTATATATAGCAAGATTTAATGTTTGCAACTGGGTATAAATTTCATTGTAATTGATAGCCGCGCTCAAATCCGTTAAGCATGGACGGCGGGATATTGGTTTCAGACGGGTAGGAAATTTACCAATATCTGTAGTATCATAATATCGCTCAATATGTTTTCGGCTACGGGCAATTGTCACCGAATCTAACACCTCAAAAAAATCGAAGTTTAACATTCCCAACAACTTAGCCGTAGTACGCTCCGTCGGTTCAAACTTCACCCATCTATTATATGCAGTTTGCGCCTGACGGAATATATCATCAATGCTACTTTTAGTATCCAATAAAGAATCAATCTTTTCAGCTTCACCCTCATAAGCCAACTGCAATTGATTCTTTAAATCCTTGAAGCCATTGTTGACAGGAGTAGCAGAAAGCATTAGTACTTTTGTTTTCACTCCGGCACGAATCACCTGATTCAACAAACGTAAATAACGGTTTTCTCTGGGATTCTCATCTTCCTCATCAGTCGTAATTTTGCCACCATTACGAAAATTGTGACTTTCGTCTATGACAATAAGGTCATAGTTTCCCCAATTGATATGAGAGAGGTCTAATCCATTAGACGTCCCGTATTCACGAGATAAGTCTGAATGAAATAAAATATCATAACGCAATCTGTCTGCTGCGATAGGATTATTCTTATAATTACTGCGAAACGTAATCCAGTTATCATTTAGCTTTTTAGGGCACAGAACCAAAACGGACTTATTTCGGTTTTCATAATACTTAATCACAGAAAGTGCCGTGAAAGTCTTACCTAAGCCTACACTATCTGCCAAAATACAACCATTGTATTTCTCTAATTTATTGATAATAGCAAGGGCTGCATCTTTCTGAAAATTATATAGTTTGTTCCAAATCACACTATTTTTGAACCCTGTAGCTTCATTGGGCAACACATCTTCGGATATATCATCAAGAAACTCGCTGAAGATATTATAGAGTGTGATAAAGTAAATGTAATCGGGTGAGTTTTCCTTATAAACCGTTTCAATATATTCCAAAATCCGGTCCGTTACATCTACAAACTTTTCGCTATTACTCCATTGTGCATTGAATATCTTCAGGTATTCTTCTGCAAAAGGCGATGGTGAGCTGTGTACCATAGAATAGACACTGTTCCCTCTATCCAAACCAAGTTCTGTTGTAGTGAACTCATTAAAAGGTGCATAAGAACGTGATTCAACATCAGACACTTGCAAGAAACCACCCATTACTTCCGATGAAGAATTAGATTTAAAACGGACTTTCTTACGTATCCAATCTGCACATTCTCTAGCTATGGCTTTTTGAGATAATTGATTACGAAGTTTTATTTCAAAATCAGAGCCATAAAGATTACGCTCGCGATTTAGCTTAGGAATATAGAATTCACGCTTCTCCTTTTCTGATTTATCTTTAACAAAAGTTGGTGACGTAAAAATAAAACGCAACTCTTCTACATTCTCCAATTCATTTTTTAACGCTTCAAAGGCATAAATAGAGAATGAAGCAGCAGCTATGGACAGCTTTGATTTGGAAGATAACCTGCTTTTCAAGTCATCTATCACACGTTCAGTTATGTTATTTATCAGTTTGGGTAATTCCATTTTCCTTTATAAAAGACTATTTAATCAGGTTTTACGGCTGATGATAGGCATGTATAGATGCAAAGATACAAAATACTTTATTCAAGAAGCAGTACTGGCCGGTAATTTTGAAGAAACGGCTTCATGTTCTACTGAAAAAAATAAAATAGGGAAATCCCTACCAACTAATAGGGATTTTCTTTGTTATGAACTGAAACCTCTGGCTATCTTTGCACTAGAAAAAGTAGATAGAATAACAAATAAAACAGGTATGAGTATGAAAAAGATTGTATTAGCTTCGCTTATGATGGTGTGCTTGCCTTATTGGGCAATGTCACAAAGCGTTGATGACGACCTTTATTTCATCCCTAAGAAAAAAGCTGAAAAGAAAGAGGAGGTTAAGCAAGAGGTGAAAGTGGTGGTTCCGCAGAAGCAGAACACGACTACCGTTTACGCAGCCCCCGGTTCTACAGTGGTGGTGAAGGATGTGAAAGGAAAAGTGCGCGATGTGGATGAGTATAATCGTCGTTATACTTCACGAGATAATAACTTCTCGATGGAGAATGATACCTTGTATATTGAGGAGAAACCTTTGAATGAGAGAGGGGAATGGGTTAATGGTTTTGAGGGCTCTCAAGACGATTATGAATACGCGATGCGTATCGTCCGTTTCCGCAATCCCCGTTACGCCATTCCGGTAAGCAGTCCGCTCTATTGGGATGTGGTTTACGGTTTGCCTTCATGGGATTGGAATGTATATGATGACGGATTGTATGCATACGTCTTTCCCACTTACACGAACCGCTTGTGGTGGGATTGGCGTTGGAATTATCCATATGGCGCCAGCTGGGGATTCAGCTGGGGATTCAGCTGGGGATGGAGTTCGCCGTGGTACTACAATAGCTGGTACTACCCCGGTTATTGGGGTGGTTATTGGGGGCATCACCATCATAATCACTACTATCCCGGCTATGGATGGGGTGGTGGTCACTGGGGAGGCGGTCATGGATGGTCACGTCCGGCATATTATGATACCCGCAGAGGAGAAAATGGAATTAATCGGAACTCGTATGTAGGTAATGGTCGTGGTTCTAGATATACCAATGGCACTAGCCGTGTTGACCGTAATACATATCGCACTTCTTCCCGCAATGGCAGCAACCGGGTATCGGGTAGAGTAGTGAATAGTGATCGTGTAGCTGGTCGTACAAATTCGATTCGTCCTGGTAGAGGAACCAGTTCGCGGGTAGATGCGACAAACGGTAATAATGTATATCGTGGTGACAGACCTCGTCCTACAACTTCATATACACGTCCAAGTATGTCTAATCGCGGTGAATCTAACTATACTCGTCCAAGCAGTACCCGTAGCAGTGTCCGTAATAGTGGCAGTAATTCTACTTATCAGAGAAGTAGTGCGATAAACCGTTCTTCCAATTATGATCGGAGCAACCGCAACAGTTATAATAGTAGCCGCAGCAACTCAAGTAGCCGCAGCAGTTATAGCAGTGGAAGCAGTTCCCGGTCTTCTTATAGCAGCGGTAGCAGTGGTTCATCCACTCGTTCATCTGGTGGTGGAGGTGCACGCAGAAGATAAAGTAAGGATGTTGAAAAAAAACTAAAAAACTAGAACGATGAAAAATAGTAAAATGATGATTGGAGCTTGCGCCTTGGCAATATCTTTGGGCGCAAGTGCGCAGACCCAATATGATGCCGCCCGATTGATGGGTGGTGAATTGAATGGAACGGCTCGTTTCGTCGGAATGGGTGGAGCTATGGGGGCATTGGGAGGAGATATATCTGTGATTGGTACGAATCCTGCCGGTATCGGTATCTATCGTAGTAATGATTTTGCTGTATCTTTCGGATTCAATAATACGGCTGCCGAAAGTAATTTCAGCGGAACCAAGATGAAGGATAACCGTACCCGTGCTTCGTTTGACCAGGTAGGATTTGTTTATAGCACTAAGATTGGAAATAATACTTCACTGCGTTATATCAATTTTGGTTTTAACTATCATAAAAGTAAGAATTTCAATAAAGTGTTTGCAGCCGGAGGAAAGTTGGACGGTTTGTCACAGACTTGGCAGATGGCGAATATGTTTGGCAATGCAATTCCTGGCAATGTTAGCACAGAGACTGCTATAGATGAAATTTATGAAGCAAAAAATCCTTATGATGATAGATATAGCAATTATTCCTATTTGGGAGTAATGGGAGTCCGGACAGACTTGGTGGGAATAAATAATGAAACTAAAAAACTGATAGGATGGTTTGGAGACCAGAATAAATATACCAGCCGGGAAGAAGGAGGAATCAATCAATATGATTTCAATGTGGCTTTCAATATTGAAGACCGTGTTTATTTGGGATTGACTTTAGGAGCTTATGATGTGAATTATAAACGCTATTCTTATTATACCGAAGATATATTCTATTATCCTGAAAATGAACCGGATTATGGAGAAGATGTAGGGTATTATGAAATGACCAATTGGTTTGAAACAAAGGGTACGGGTATTGATTTGAAATTGGGGGTTATTGTCCGTCCGTTTGAAGATTCTCCGTTCCGTGTCGGTTTGGCGGTACATACTCCTACTTGGTATGATTTGACAGATTATCATGCGGCTGATTTGTATTCTAACTATACTACTCCCACATCGGAGAAGCCTATTATATTGGAAGAGTACACAGCCTCACCCGAATATGTGGGAGGAGATACGCAAAGGGATTACAAATTGGTAACCCCGTGGAAATTCAATGTCAGTATGGGTACTACTCTTGAAGGAATACTTGCTCTTGGAGCTGAATATGAATATATGGATTATTCTTCCGCTAAATTGAAGTATGAAGATGGCTACGAAATGGAAGATCAGACCCAATATATTTCTGAAGATTTGAAAGGTGTGCATACCCTTCGTTTGGGAATGGAGGCACGTGTAGCTCCTGCATTTAGTGTACGCGCCGGATACAATTATCAGACAGCGATATTTAAGGATGCTGCTTATAAAGCTTTGAATAGTAACGATACGCGTACGGATACGGAATATAATAACTCCAAGGCACTTAATACGTTTACGTTTGGTTTAGGGTATCGCGGTAGTGTGATTTATGCTGATTTGGCTTATAAATATGATATGTATAAATCGAATTTTTATGCGTTTGATGATATTGATTTACCGGCAACTAAAGTTGATAATAACCGTCATCAGCTGTTGCTGACTGTCGGTGCCCGCTTCTAAAGAATTAATTGTGAGTCTAATATATAATTAAATTTTTGATTGACGTACCGGGAAGGCTTAAGTGACTTCCCGGTATATTTTTTATTAATTAACGTGAGTTCGATATAAGGGTTAGAATTATTTATTTGAAAATTAGGAACATAGCGATAAAAGTATTAAATTTATAGTGACCAATTATAACATTTAATCGATTACCACTATGTTCTCAGAGTCTAAAATTACAGAGATTTATTGTATGGCCGATGATTTTTGCAAGGAATTTTCGTTTCAACAGGAAAAATATATGATTGAAGACAAGAAGACCGGGCATTGTAATAAGCCTAACCGGATGAGTAATGCGGAGATTATGGTCATTCTTATTCTGTTCCACTCCGGTGGTTTCCGCTGCTTCAAGCATTATTACAAAGAGTATGTCTGCAAACATTTGGAACACCTGTTTCCGCACCGGGTGTCCTATAACTGTTTTGTGGAACTGGAGAAGGAGGTGTTGCTTCCCCTGACCATTTTCATAAAGAAAGTCCTGTTGGGAACCTGTACCGATATCAGTTTTGTGGACTCCACTCCTTTACATGTCTGTCGTAACCAAAGGATTCTGATTCATAAGACATTTGAAGGGCTCGCAGAGCGAGGAAAATGTTCCATGGGATGGTTTTTCGGATTCAAGCTGCATCTGATAATCAATGACAAGGGTGAAATCCTCAATTTCATGTTCACACCTGGAAATGTGGATGACCGGGAACCCTTGAAGCAGGGTAAGTTTCTGAAGAACATTAAAGGAAAACTATGTGCAGACAAGGTATATATTGGTCAGGCTCTGTTTGAGAATCTTTTCCTGAATGGCATACAGCTTGTCACTAAAGTTAAAAACAATATGAGGAACTCCCTGATGAGTATTGCCGACAGGATCCTGCTCAGAAAGAGAGCGTTGATTGAAACAGTCAATGACGAGTTGAAAAACATTGCACAGATAGAACACTCACGACATCGTTCTTTCAGCAATTTCATAGCCAATTCATTATCTGCTATCGCAGCCTATTGTTTCTTTGAAAAGAAACCCGCCATTGAAGTGAACTGTATCAATGACGGGCAACTTACTATCTTTTGATTTTATGTCGAACTCACGTTAAATAATATGAAGAAAATAATTACTGCACTCACCTTATTTTGTATAATAAGCGTAGTGATCTCCTGTGCCAAACGACAAAACTCAACTCTGGATTTTCCTAAACTATCTATGGCTATGGATTCTAATCCGGATAGTGTCTATAATGTGTTAACTGATTTTTCTGGTAAATTATCGCCAGATGATTATCCATTATACTGTTTTTTGTTAGTTCAATCAATAGATAAAACCTATAGACACATTGATACGGATACATTAATCAATGTGGCTATAGAGTATTATAAACATACTCCCGATTCTAGCCTTTTATCCAAAATCTATTACTGTGCAGGGAGGGTATACGAAGAAATGGAGAATTATCCAAAATCTATTTATTACTATTTAAAATCTATTGATAATATATCGATAGATGTAGACTTTTATGATACCTTTTTAATATATTATTATTTAGGCAATATTTATTCTAAACAGGAATTATTTGATGAAGCTTTGTGGGCACAGAAGAAAGCTTATCAATTTGCTGAATTATACGAAGATAGTTTTGCAATTAATCAAGCTCTCTACTCATTGAGTTTTGCTTATCAAGATATAGGAAAAAGAGATTCTGCTTTATTATGTTTGAAATATATTGTAGCTAATAATGACTCCAGTTTAATGGCGACTGTTTATAATAATATTGCAAATATATATTATAATGATTCTTGCTATGATGAGGCTTTGAAATATATTCATCGTTCAATAGATTGGCAGAATACGCCGGAGGAGTTTTGTTATAATGATGTTCTACTAGGACAGCTTTATTTGGGTAAATTGAATGCTGATTCGGCGATATTATGTTTTGAGAAAAGTAAAAAGAGTGATAATCTGTATACAAGTGTAACCTCTTACCTAGGACTTGGTGAGGCTTATGAGTTAAAAGGAAAGTATGATATGTCGATAAAGTATTATAAAAAAGCAATGCTTTATAAAGATTCATTGGAACAAAATGAAAAGAGAATAGAAGTTCTGAGGCTTGATAAAATATATAAGACAGAAAAGATTAAAGAAGAAAACTACATTTTAAGGTTGTCTCAATTGAAACGCAAGCAAATTGCGTATGGTTTTATTGCATTATTGTTTTTATCAATAGGGGTGTTTGTTTGGGTATATTATAAAATGAAATTAGAAAGAGAGGCTAAAATAAAAAAGCAAATGATTATTTTAAATCAAGAAAAAACTAGATGCTATCAATTGGAACTTGAACGTTTACAAAGGGAGAATGATGTTCTTGAATTAAAAGAGCGTGAAGTAAGATTGCGAGATGCCTTTTTCTTAAGATTAAATTCTTTATGCTTTCCTTTTCTTAGCGTTGCAGAAGAAAATTCGCATCGAATTAAAATTTCCGAGCAGAATTGGAAGGATATTATAGACAATGTAAATTCTACATTCGATAATTTTACAGTGCGGTTGAAAGATAGATATCCATTATTATCAGAAGACGATATTCGATTTTGTTGTTTGCTAAAAATGCGTTTGTCATTGGAAGTATTAATACAAATTTATTGTATTCAGAAACAGTCTATTTATAAAAAGAAAGAACGCATAAAGAAGGAAAAATTGGGTATTGATGATAATAGGATTTTGGATGAGATAATTTGCTCATTTCGGTAGTGTAAAATAAACAGTATCACGCATTATTTTTTTTCTTGAAAAACTCTTCGTTCGGGGAGCGGCTAGCGTCCAAGGGGTGGCTTCCAGTTCTGATGAGCGTAAAATTACAATAATTTAAATCGGTTTCCAAATTTTATGGCTAATTGCTGTGATATTATAGCCTAATTGACCAGTGGCATAGTCCATTTCTTCCGTATATTGCGATAAGTTTTTCAAGGGCTGTATCTGATGGAAACATGCCCTTGTTTTTTGTTACCTTGCGGATTTGGCGGTGATATCCCTCAACAGTATTTATGGTATATATAAGCTTACGGATTGCTGGAGTATACAGGAAGTATTCGGACAGCTTATCCCAGTTGTCTTGCTAGAATTTGATGACGATAGGATACTGTTTCTCCATTTTTCATCCAGCTTTAGGAGTTCATCTTCTGCAGATTCCTTATTGACAGCCTGATAAACGCATTTTAAATCCTTTAGGAATTCCTTCTGATTTTTGGAGCTTACATATTTGATGTACCATACAAAGCTTACGGCAGTGTTTGGATAAACACTCTGAATAGCTTCAGGAAGACCCTTCAGGCCATCTATACAGGCTATAAGAATATCTTCAATTCCACGGTTCTGAAGGTCTGTAAGTATACTGAGCCAAAAGTTTGCACCTTCATTCCTTGATATATACATTCCTAGCAACTTCTTATGTCCCTCTCTGTTAATACCCAGTACATTATAAATTGCACGGGTTACAGTACAGCCACGTTCATCAGTTACTTTGTAATGAATGGCATCCATCCAGACTATGTTAGACAGAGGAGTAAGCATCCGTGATTTCCACGCTTTAATTTTCGGAAGTATATGGTCGGTAATGGCACTGATTGTATCTGCCGAGACACGGTTTCCAAGATTCTCTTCCATCCAGTCGCTGATCTCACGTGTGCTGTTACTAAGAGCATACAGACCGATTATACGGTTGGCAACACCTTTTGCCAGAATGGTTTCATGTTTCTTGATGAACTGGGGATCAAAACTTGAATTACGGTCACGAGGGGTAGAAACTGAACCTCACCTAATGGAGTTTGGGTTTGTTTGGGCATTTTACCATTACGGCGGTACCCGTCTGACGTTCTTCATCTGTCAGATGCGCGTCAATTTCACCTTCCAAAGTTGCATTCAATATACTTTCCATTAGGGGGCAAAGGTACCATCTTTACCTAACAAAGGCTTACCTGATTTTAGCTGTTCAATAGTCTTGTTCTTGAGACTCTCGAAATCAAATTTTTCTTTCATAAAAACAAACTGTGCTAGCAAAGTTAATATTTTATTCCTTGCTGACACAGTTTAATTTACATCTTCCTCATTTCAGAGTTTTATTCAATAGATCTTTCAATTGTCTAATTAGAGAATATAGTTTGTTGATGTAAATCATTGAATATTAGGTGTGTAATGTATATATAGCTGTCTACTGTTTTATGATAATTGTATTTTATTATAGAGTAATTTTGCATAGGTAATTATAGTATTAATTGAAACATGACGATTATGATGAAAAAGACTCTTTTAATTTTGGTTTTACTTGTTAGTTTCTTAGGATCTTTGGTTGCTAACATTGGAGTTTCGACAAAAACTATTTTGTTGAGAAGTACTCGAAGTGAGAAAATTCTGAAAAGACCTCGTAGCTTAGTGAGTATTCCAGTAGAAGCTACGTATGATCAGTCTTTGGTCTCTTTGTATTTCACTACCTCTTTAAAAGAAGTGACCATTTGTATCTCCAATGAATTTACGGGGGAGGTTGTCTATGAAAATTCTATTTATGTAGACGGACCTATTACTTTATCTGTGAATATGAGTGAATTTGAGGACGGAATTTATAATTTGCAGATGGAATGTGAAGAAGATGTATATTGTGGAACCTTTAATAATGAAAATCTATGAAACGTTTATTGTTATTTTTATTACCAATTCTTCTTTTCGGTTGTTCGGAAGAATTAATTATTGGGAATGATATTCCTGAGTCTACTGACCAAATTCAGTCTCGTAGTAGTGGAGACGGAAAGTATGATGTCTTAGGATATGGTTATGACGTAACTTATGAATATTTTAATGCATCTCCTCAATCAATGAAAGCCCAAGTGATAGATGTGGATGCTTATGTGAAAAATGGTGAAGCATGGGATTATAATTTAAATCCAAGCAGCTATGGAGAAATGATCGTTGGTAGTACAGCTCAGGATTTTGTTTCACAAATGACATCACATGGTGATATAAAAATTGGAGCGGATGTCTTTACAGGTTCTTTAGAGGCAAATTTTTCTACTTATTATGAATACTCTTCTAAATATTCTATTGCTCAATATTTTATGTATATTAGACAGAAGCAGATATATCTTAACGCAGCAACTTCTGAACTAATACCTTATTTAACAAGTAAGTTTAAAGAAGACCTTCAAACTAAGTCAAGTACTTACATAATTGCACATTACGGTACGCATGTACTTACTAATATTGTATTAGGAGCTAGATTAACTGTTACTTATAGAAGTTTGGTAACGAGTGAGACAAGTGCAAAAAGAGAAACAGTTAAGGCAGGATGTTCATCTAATATATTGAGTGTGTTTCAAATCAATGTAAATGAAAGTTATAGGGATTCTTTAATTACTAAAAATAAGGAACAGTTATTGATTTATAAGACAGAAGGAGGCGATCCTAGTAAAGCTTTAGTTGGTACTTTGAATTTGGATTCTTCCGTTACTCCACAAGTGAATATATCTTCTTGGCAAAATAGTTGTAATACTTCTAATATGGTTTTGATTGATGCGATACCTGGAACTGTTATTCCTCTTTATGAGTTTGTTTCGGATGCTACGAAAAGGAATGAATTGAAATTAGCCATAGAAGAATATGCTACACAAAGGAGTTATATTGATGTCGGAGATCCTATTCCATTGTATCAATACTCTTTTAAAGCTGGCACTTTTTATAATTGTGATAATAAATACTACACTATAGATTATGATGAGTATGGTCAAGGTAAGGATGGATATTTATATAATAAAATTGTAGGATATGTATTTTCGTCTGCTTCCCGTCCAAGTGGTTCTATACCTTTGTATAAATATAGAGCAGAATTCCCATCTTATGAGACTGTAGGAGGAAGAACACACCGTATTTTTGTACCGTCTTATTATTATACAACAGATTGGAAAGGAGAAGAATGCGGTGGCGTCAAAGGAAGATGTGTATCAGAACTTCCTTGTTATATATATAAATATTATTATATTGGAATTGCTTGTTATGTATATCCCAAAAATGCAAAGATACCAACAGCTTATTCTTTATATAATGAGCTAGCTACTAGCCATGATGAAGATGGGAATATAGCAGGATTTACTGTTACTAAAACTTTGACGCTAGATCCTGAAAACGCAGAATTAGACTGTAAAATTCTTCCTGTTATGAAGCCGCAGTAATATATAATTTGATTTTTGAGTAGAATCAAAAGGAAAATATAAAGAATTAAATATTTTGCAGTAACTATTTTTATTCTTCTCCAAGTGAAAGTGTGTAATTTTTAACATGCTTTCACTTGATTTTATTGCCTATTAAAGCATAGCAAGATAGGACGAAGAAGCTATAGTACTTATAGTTTAAATATTAAATGTTTCCTCAATCAATTTGGCTGAAGAAATCGCGCATGATGTCACTGTTCTTTTTGCAACTGCTTGTCTTCCATACTATCCAGCATAGGTGAATCGTATTCATCTACCAATATAAACACCTGTTTTCCCGTTTGTTTGTATGCACGCCAGATGACATCTTCCAAGTATAGACTAAAAGTATCGGTGTCTTCATTACGACCATATAATTCTTCCCAATTCCGCAATTTGTTTGTTAATAGCCAATTTTAAAGCTTGTGACTTTATATATTTGTTTACGATGAGGTCAATGTTGCTGTACGGGATATACGTTCCATTCTTTCTCCAACCGTTCCATCGCCAATCTTTCAAACAGTTCTTTTTTCCTTGAAAATAGGCTTTGAGGGTGGAGATAGTAAACTTTATTTAAGGCGGCGGGGACGGCTAAGGAAATATGTTTTATAGGTATGCGTTAGACGGTAAATCAGTTCCGTCTTGTCAACATATACATACTTATTATTGCGCAAATCTTCGAAATTCTGTATTCTAATGGGGTATAATTTGAATGTTTCTTCCGTATCAGTGTTTTTTTTAGACAAAATATGCAGAGATAGTAATGTTGGGAGAACAATTCGATTTTGAAAAAGATTAATTCTTTTGATTTCCTGCTTGTAGTATTCTTCTCTGCATGATACCGGACCATCTTCTTGCTGGCTGGATGCTCATTTGTGGAATTCTTTCCTTTTCCAGAAGTTGAATCCTGCATATACACGAACGGTTCCGAATGTATTGGTGAGAGAGAAATTCCTTTTCCGATAATCGTATGTATGCATCACCAGTGAAGCACCTACAAAGTACTTGTTGGTATTATAGACCACGGCGGCACGTGTTATCAGGTCAAAATTGATATCCTTTATCCAATGATTGTCAGTATTAGGTGTATCGTCTATTTTTGATTTTTTATAGGCAATGGCCGGTAAGAGTGAAAGATTGGAAACCCAGTTTTTTGCAAATACCCAGTTATAGCCATAACCCACGTTGATGCTGTAATCAGAATATTTCACTTTCTTGAAAAGTAAAGCATCATGTAGTTGGACTCTCACTTCACCGGGAAGCTTTTCGTAATCAAAAGATATGTTGTGCTGGGAATAAGAAAAGCCCGCCATCAGGGAACCCGCGCTTTTACGCTGGTTGGTGGACTGGCTATAGGCTGCCGGATAAGAGAATTTTTTATAATTGAAAATCCAATAGGCGTTCAGTCCTTTGATTTTACTTTGCAATCCGTTGAAATTCAAATTTTTAATGGGAGTATTCAGATCAAAACCGCTGGAAGAACGTATCTTGAAATCGCTTCCTGTCTTTCTGTAATATAAATCCACACCAAATTTGGAACTATAAAGATTCAGTGCCATTTCGGTTTTCTTTGCCTTGTTTTTATGTCCGCCGAAAATATCTTTTACATCGAAAGAATATCCTAGAAATATCCAGCGCCATCCGAAATAGACTCCCAGCTTGAAACTGGCATTGGGGGAGAATCCCAAACTTTGTTCGCCGTTGTTTCCTTTACTACCTAACCGATAGTATTCGTACCAACTGCTGGATTCCAGCATGAAAGCCAGATTGTAAAGGTTGGGCGAGATATAGGTAGTGTCAATCGCATTGAATTCTTTTCCTACTTTCCTTATTTTTCTTCCGGTATGGCGGACAGTCGTTGCTATTCCGTCAGTCAATGTAATGAGAACACCCTTGTTGTCCTGTACTGTCGAGTCTTTCTTTTCCGCTTGTGCATATACATTAAAGGCAGAAAGAAAAGACAGACAGAGCAGGCATAATTTACGGATGTCCATAGGCGGAAATCAGAGTTTATTAAGTATACGGTCCATTACCCAGTTGGTGGGTGTCGCACTGATGCCGTCGCAGGTACAGACAGCTTTTCCCTGCAGGTGTTCTACTACGGCTTTTATGAGCGGAAGTTGTACATGAGGGGGATTTTCGGGAAGAAATTCCTCGCGTCCTCTTTCAGTATGCAGGGCGATGGGATCGTAAGTGAAAACGGAAAAACAGATCATCCCCTTGTCTCCGATGATTTCTATACGGTCTTCCTTGGCCGATTCATGGGCGACAAAACACCATGATCCTGATCCCGGCAGACCGGAATCAAATTTGAAGCAGGCACTTATCGTATCTTCTGCCGGATATAACCCGCCACGGTTGCTCTTGTATCCTTGGGCTTCGAGAATGCAGCCGAACATATCTTGTAATAAATCCAGCTGGTGAGGAGCCAGATCATAGAAATAACCGCCGCCGGCAATATCAGGTTGTACACGCCAGGGCAGGTTGGTGCTGTTGTAATCCAAATCACGGGGAGGCTGGGCGAAACGTATCTGTATATTGATGACATTACCTATTTCACCATCCTCTACCATTTGGCGTACTTTTTGGAAATAGGGAAGATAACGTCTGTAGTAAGCGACGAAACAAGGGATATCAGTTTCTTGTGATATGCGGTTGATGCGTGCGCAGTCCTCATAGCTGGCTGCCATTGGTTTTTCAATATACACGGGCTTTCCTGCCTTCATAGCCATAATGGCGAAAGTGGCATGAGAGGAAGGGGGAGTGGCTATATAAATAGCATTGACATCTTCATCTCCTATTAACTGCTGCGGATCGGAGTACCAGCGGGGAATGTTGTGTCTTTTGGCGTATGATTGAGCTTTTTCTTTGTCACGGCTCATTACAGCCACTACCTCTGAACCTTCGATCAGGGCAAAGGCTGGTCCGCTTTTCTTCTCGGTCACTTCTCCGCAACCGATGAAGCCCCATTTTACTTTGTCTAATTTAACCATGGTAATAACTTTTTTGTCATTCCGCTTAAAATAATAACAATTTATATTGCAAAGATAGGACTATTTTGCAATTTCAGCCGGATAAAAATCAGTTATTGTAATATTTCTTGCGCAACAGTTTGAATGCAGGAGTCTTGACGTAATCATTTAACCAGGAATTCAGGCTGTCAAGCAATATTGGAGAATGTTTGCTTACTCCCCATGAATAGAATTGTGAGAAGCTGATGGCTGTTTCTATATCCAATTGTGGAAAATCATTGATGGAAGCTTTGGCAATGCTCTCGTCGCATACGGCATAGTCTATGTCACCATGTGCTACCATGGCCAGTAATTGTTCTTGTCCGTATTTCTCCACTTCTTTGATATAGATGGTATCACCTATTTCGTTACTTAAATTATGTATGCGCAGAATGGCAGGTGAGTTTTTGACTAGATGAAGGGTCTTGCGGGCTAGTTCCAACTGGCTGTGAATGTACAGACTATCGTTTTCTTTTTCGGGTTTACGCTGTACCAGTACTTGTTTGTTCAGTATAATGGGGCGGGTAAACAACAGGGAGTCTTTGTATTCTGTGGTAACTACCGTGCTGTTGGCCAATATATCGTATGTTCCTTTTTGTACGCCTTCCAGTCTTTTGGAAAAGCTCATTTCGGGAGTGATTTCCGGTTTCAGTCCTTTGCTGTGTGCAAAAGCATGGAGCAGTTCGTAGTGGAAACCGGAAACGGTGTCGCCGTCGGCATAAAAACTGATTGAGTTGTACTCGGTAACGGCACGCAGGATTCCCGATGCCGCTATTTCTGCATAATCGCGGGGCAGACTGGTTTCAGCCTCCGTTTTCTTTTTGAAGAAGATGGAGGATAGGGTTGCTGCAAGGATACCCATCAGAACGTATTTCAGATATTTTTTCATATAGACCGTCAATCAAAGAAATTCCATGAAAGGCCGAACTTTATCATTCGCGGATTGATTGGGTAGTGTGGCGCCAGGAAGTAATTGGATTTTCCCGAACCGGCATTGACATGATACATCATAATAAAGAAGCGGGTACGTTTTAAATGCAGGTTGGCATAGACGTTGACTATCGGAAAAGCTCCTATCTCGATTTTGTCATTAGGATTCTGGTTATAGAATTGTCCGATGACGGGGGAGTAGTCTGGCGCGTAATATTTACTGAAATAACGCACATCTGCTCCCATTTCTATCTGGAGTACTTTTTTGGCGAGACCGAATTTCATGTACAAGTTGCCGTAAGCCGACAATTCCGGTAAGGGTAGAATGTCTTGCTCACTTGATTTTTGATAGGCTACTTCACCGTCGAGATGAAAAATTCCTACTTTTAATTTTTGTTGCAACATTGCAGTGAATATTTGTATGTTGCCGGAGTGTTGTCTTACGGCTGCATTGTTCTTGAAACCGGTGACATTTCCTTCACTGTCTTTTACCGGTATGCTGGTATTGGCCAGATAAGTGTAATTCTTTATATTTTCCACTCCGGCACGCAGCTGGGTTCCCCATCTGTCCAGACTTAGTTTTCCTTCCAGGCGGGTTCTCATTATTTTGGATAAATCGTTGTTGTCCCACCAGTAATGTTTGGACTGGAAATGCCTGAAATAGAATACGGGGTTCTGGTTCTTGATGAATGCATTTACATCCAGTCTCACCGTATCTCCGAATAAACGGAGATTCAGATCCCCTCTGCCTTCTACGCTGAATTGTCCTGCGTCTTCACCGGCTATGGCTAATTCTCCTAGGATATTGTAATGTAATAGTTTTCCTTGTTTTTTGGATAGTTCGCCGCCAATGGAGAGTGAACTTTCCTTATAGTTGTTGATAATGCGTTGTCCCGGTATGTTTGTTGTGTCGGTCAAGGCGAAGTTTCGGTATTCATAACTTAAAAAGGCGGTAAGTCCGGCTTTTGCCCATTTGTTGAATCCTTCTTGTAAAGCAATGCCAATGGTGTTTTTGATGGATGTACGCTTCGTCTTGTCTATAGAGTCGGTCCCCAGATAGTTATGTTCAAAATACTTCTGATTCTGTGCGTCATCGTATGAGATGTATTTGCGATTGTTCAAGTCTACTTGTAGTGTATGTATGAAGCTTGTGACAGGAACAAATACCTGCGTTATTTTTACAGAGTCCGTATCCACACTGTCCTGTTTTTCTTTATAGAACCCTAGGTTGTAACGATGTGTCAGGAAGGCATGGTAGCTGGTGTTGTGATTCCATATCTGACTCAGTCGGGTTGGGATTTCGTTGGCGGAATATTCTTTTTTGCCTTCTGCCATATCCAGCGGGTTGGTGATATACCGGTCGTCCGTGATACCTCCGTTTTCTGCCATCTTCAAGTTATCGTTGTTGAATATGAAATGCATGTCATATTTATCTCCCCGGTAGCTGGAGAACAGGCCACCGTTGAAGAAGGCTGTGGACTGATCTTGATAAAGCCCCCGGCCATACAGGTAATCTATGTAGAATCCGAACCCTAGCCTTTTGTTTGCATTGATGGCAAAATAGGATTTGAAACGTTCTTCTCCGTCACGGCTGCCTCCTCCTTTGTAATAGGTCAGGTTTGTGAATGGAGAAAGTGTATTGGTGAATATGACATCTTCCGGACGTTGTACGCAAAAGTCGTATGGGTCGGTGAAAAAGTATTGGCTGGGGTCCCGACGGTCAAAAAAGATGCGTGAGAGGCGGGGGGAGCCCAAATTTCCCAGGTAATTGTATTGTCCGGTATAGCCGCCCATGTCATTTGAGTTTTGGAAAGCGTGCTGCAAGGTATCTACGGGGATATAAGTGACATTGCCAAAACGACTGTCCACTTTCCATGAGTACAGTCCGATGGGGATTGTGCTGGCATCTACTACGGCTGTCGTGTCTATGGGGTTTCCGTTACGGTCATATTGATCTCTGTTCAGTCCGCTTGCTGAGGAACCGAACTGGTTGTTCAGGGTATTCATTGTCCGCTGTGCCATCAAGGAAGTATGGAAGCACAGGAATAATAAAAAAATAATAGAGAATATTCTTTTCATAACGGCGGCAAAGATACAATATAAAAATAAAAGGAAGAGCTTTTCCGCTATGGAAAGTTCTTCCTTTTATTATTCGTTTAGAGTTATTTTAACTTACTGAGGTTTAATAATCTCCATTCCGATTCGGATGGCTTCTTCATTCATCGGTATCAGATGATGGTGACGTTCGGGTAATGTTTTGCGTAAAGCTTTTATTACACTTTCAATGGATACTACGGGACGTAGTTTTAGCAAGCCTCCTAAGACAATCATGTTGAAGGTCTTTGCCATTCCTTTTTCGTTGGCGGCATCCATTGCGTCAATACGATAGATTTGTATGTCCCTACGTGTCGGAGGCTCGATGATTCCGTATCCGTCATAAATGAGAATACCACCTGGTTTAATTTTGCCTTCAAACTTTTCCAATGAGGGTTGGTTCAGTATGATGGCTGTGTCATATTGGCTGAGAATGGGTGAAGAGATGCGTTCATCACTGACAATCACCGTTACGTTAGCGGTTCCTCCCCGTTGTTCGGGACCGTATGCCGGCATCCAGGTTACTTCCTTGTCTTCCATCAGTCCGGAATAGGCAAGTATCTTACCCATGGATAGCACACCCTGACCGCCGAATCCTGCTATAATGATTTCCTGTTTCATGGTTTCTGTCTTTTTATTCTTTATTTTTCAAATCACCCAGCGGATAGAAAGGGAACATGTGTTCCACCATCCAGTCATTGGATGCTTGCGGAGTCATTTTCCAACCGGAATTACAAGTCGATACAATTTCCACCAAATTAGAACCTTTGCCATTCATTGAATTTTCAAATGCCTTGCGGATAGCCTTTTTGGCTTTGCGGATGGCGGGAACTGTATGTACGGACTGGCGGGTAACGTAGGCGGTGCCTTCCAAAGTGGCGGCAATTTCTGTCATTTTCAGCGGATAGCCGTGAATGGCTACATCACGACCATAGGGGCAGGTGGCTGTTTTCATGCCAACCAGAGTGGTAGGAGCCATTTGCCCACCGGTCATTCCATAAATGGCATTGTTGATAAAGATGATAGTAATGTTTTCACCACGATTTAAAGCATGGATAGTTTCGGCAGTACCGATACATGCCAAGTCACCATCTCCTTGGTAGGTAAATACCAGACGTCCGGACCATAAACGCTTAATGGCGGTAGCTACGGCTGGTGCGCGTCCGTGGGCGGCTTCTTGCCAATCGATGTCTAGATAATTGTATGCAAATACGGCACATCCTACTGGTGACACACCGATTGTCTTATCTTCCATGCCCATTTCTTCAATAACTTCGGCTATTAACTTGTGAACCACACCGTGGCTGCATCCGGGGCAATAATGCATCGGATTGTCATTCATCAGTGTCGGTTTCTTATAAACCAGGTTTTCGGGTTTTATGATTTCTTCTTTTGTCATAGTTTCTCCTCCTATTGTTTATAACATGAACCGCATAAAGAATTCCACCAGCTTGAGAAAAATAGCTGCTGCACAGACATAGATGAATACTTTGAAGTCACTTGCCACGAAGTAAGTGATGACAGCTGCTAATGCCAGTGCCATGAAAAGTATGTTCAATATATTTCTGATCAGATCGATATTCATACGGTCTTATTTTATTAGTTTCTCTTTCAGTGCAGTGATTACTTCATCCGGATCGGGGACAATACCACCCAGACGTCCGAAGTGTTCTACAGGCACTTTACATTTTACAGCCAGACGGACATCTTCTACCATTTGTCCGGCGTTCAATTCTACAGTGAGGATACCTTTTACCTGTGCGGCGCGTGCTGCAATAGCTTTCGACGGGAACGGCCATAGGGTAATAGGACGGAGCAAACCAACTTTGATGCCTTCTTCCCGAGCCATTTCCATTGCCTTTTGGGCAATGCGGGCGCAAGAGCCGAAAGCTACGATCAAATATTCTGCATCTTCGCAGTGAAGTTCTTCGAAGCGTACTTCATTCTCTTCTATTTCTGCATATTTTTTCTGAAGATGAATATTGCGCTTTTCCATTTCGGCAGGATCGAGTTCTAATGAGGTAATGATGTTGGGGGTACGGTGGTGGGTTCTGCCGGTAGTGGCCCACGGACAACGGGCAATGACTTCTTCATCTGTCAGGCGTGTGCGCTGTTCGGGTAATACTACTTTTTCCATCATCTGCCCGATAACGCCATCTGCTAGAATAATGGCGGGATTGCGGTATTTGAAAGCCAAATCAAAAGCTATACCTACGAAATCTGCCATTTCCTGTACTGATGCAGGTGCCAGGGCTATGAGACGATAGTCTCCGTGACCGCCACCTTTCACTGTTTGGAAATAGTCGGCCTGACTAGGTTGGATGGTTCCTAATCCGGGACCTCCGCGCATGACATTGACAATCAGGCAGGGGAGTTCGGCACCGGCAATGTACGAGATGCCTTCCTGCTTTAAACTAACGCCGGGACTGGAGGATGAGGTCATTACCATTTTACCGCTTGCTGCACCGCCATATACCATGTTGATTGCTGCGACTTCACTTTCTGCCTGTAACACCACCATACCGGTAGTTTCCCAAGGTTTCTCTTCGGCCAGAGTTTCCAATATTTCCGATTGGGGAGTGATGGGATAGCCAAAGTAACCGTCTACTCCGATACGGATGGCGGCGTGGGCTATGGCTTCATTTCCCTTCATTAAAACGACTTCTTCTGCCATATTTGTTACATTTATTGTTGTTTTACTTTATACACAGTAATGCATCCGTCCGGACAGACTGTGGCACATGATGCGCAACCATTGCAGGTATCCTCTAATACCTGGTGGGCGAATGTGTATCCTTTTTTATTCACTTGTTTGGCATTGAGCGCGATTACATGTAGCGGACATGCCACTACACATAGATTGCAACCTTTGCAACGCTCTGTGTCTACTACAATAGCACCTTTAATCTTTGCCATGGGTTAGTTATTATTGATTATACATGTCTTTGTTATAGAAATTCAGAATATTCATAATCATGTCACGGGCGGAAACGGCGGGACTTTCCGGATTACGCTCGATGGCTTCCAAATAATTGTTCAAAGCTTGTTGCCAGTTTCCCATTTTGCGGTAGGCGTTACCCAGTAAGTAATAGGGTTCATCGTTGACGTGCGCATCGTTTCGGATGAAATTAGTTAGCGCATGAATAGCTCTCTCCGTATCACCCTGTTCGATAAGTGTCTTTATGTCCTGTAATTCTTCCGTCATAAGGCATGATTGTCTCATTGTTGTTTACAAAGATACTCTTTATTTGTTATGAAAGGGAAGATTGGAGCAGAAAAAACGACTTTCTTGCTAAAAACATTTAAAAAAAGGAGAGAAAGATAGGGAAAAAATGGAAGAATGATTTCTTCTAATGGTTTGATTATTATAGAAATGGTTTCAAGTGAAACGGTTGATAGAGGAACGGTGTTATTTATTCTTAAAGGGGGGATATGTTTGAATTGTATTTGTTATGATATTTTTGGGGGGAAGTATATGGTAAATCGTTTGTATGTTTTTTAGGGGGAGTTGTCAGGTTATCTCCCCCCCCCCTAAATATTTTATGTATTATCGTATAGAATTAACTGTCACGGCATAAATATATAGAAGAAAAGATTATTTTATTACTTCACCTACATACATATTATATGCCTTCTGGCCGTTGTTACTGGGGTTCATCTTTTTTGCTTCCTCACCGGTAACTGTCTGTTTCATCAGTTTCTTACAGTTTACTATCAACCACGGCTCACTACTACCTTGCTTGTAGAACGAAATTTTATAATTATCGCTTTGATCCATTAGCATATTGCCCATTGATTTGGATTGGTCAATTATGCAGAATGCTACTTCTTTGCCGAATAACTGACCGAAACCTCCCCAACATTCTTTACCAATTTCGAATTGTTCATCGTTTCCGGCAGTAATTGTCATACGTGAAGATGCCTTGATTTGGTCATCTATGCTTTGTTCTTTGCTAGGAGTTACATTATTGGCTACTTTTATTTCGGTATTACCCTCAGAACCACCGATGATAGCCGGTTGGGCAGGGGGAGTTACCGGAGTGGCGGTAATGATTGTGGTTGTATTTGATATCGGAGTGGCTGTTACACCCGAAGTAGGAGCAACTGCAATTTGTGAGTTGTTCAAGACTTTGTTGCCCAATGTATCTTGGATGGATTTGAACAGTGTGTCTTTCAAGTCAATTGTTTCTCTTCTGAATTTGCCGCAGATGGGAGCCAGTTTGGTTTTCGATTTGTTTAAAGCCATATCGTCTACAATCCATTCCTCTGCGCTGTATTTTTCTCCTCCGTCACGAGCTTCATCATACCAATAGCGGATACGGGTCATTTCGATATCACATTTTCCGTTTCCGCAGGTGATAAACATCTGATAATAAATTCTGGTTCTGTCCAATGACAATGCAGAGGATGAGAATACCAGATATTCTTCGCCACCTGCTGCAATGGTTCCTTCATCTTCATTGGTGTAAAGAACACGTGCATTGAACTTGCCTTCGGGCTTGAAACGTTCTGTAGCCCATTTCAGCATTGTCTCATATAGCTGGTCTTTCGTTAAAGACGGTGCCTGTATTTCTGTTTTGAAAGAAACTTTACCGTCATCCAAAGTTATTGCTCCCGCCAGATATTTGGGATCTGTCTGTGCCATAGCGATGAATGGCAGGCATAAGAGCATTAAAAAAAGAATTTTCTTCATAGTAATATATCTTATTTTATATTTTAATCTAAGCAAAGATAGGAATAAAAAAAAAGAGAAGCTATAAAGCCTCTCTTTTTTTACTTTTATTATTATTGCGTGAATTTTACTTTACAGGTATCTTTTCAATGCGTTTTTGGTGACGTCCGCCTTCAAAGCCGCTGTTAAAGAATTCATCTAATATTTTTTCAGCCATTTCATGGTCTATGAATCGTCCTGGCATTACCAGAACATTGGCATCATTGTGTTGACGTGACAAATGGGCTATCTCGGGAATCCAGCATAGTGCCGCACGGATACCCTGATGTTTGTTCAATGTCATGCTGATCCCTTCACCGCTTCCGCAAATAGCTACTCCGGGTCCGCATTCTCCGGCTTCTATAGCCAGTGCAAGCGGATGGGCGTAATCTGCATAGTCACAGCTTTCTGTACTGTATGTACCGAAATCTTTGCATGGATAACCTTTTTCAGTCAACCATGTTTTTACAAACTCTTTCAGTTCAAATCCTGCATGATCGGATGCCAGTCCTACTTTTTTCATGCCAGCATTTCTTTTACTTGGTTATACACGTTCTGTGCGGTAAAGCCCAGCTTTTCATCCAATACTTTGTAAGGAGCGGAGAATCCGAATGATTCCAGACCGAATACTTTACCGTTGGCACCTACCAAACCTTCAAGGTTTACAGGAAGACCGGCAGTCAGACCGAATACTTTAGCCTCTGTGGGAATGACACTGTTTTGGTATTCCTTGCTTTGGCTGCGGAACAATCCCTCAGAAGGAGCGGATACGATACGTATTTTTATGCCATCCTTGCGGAGAAGTTCTGCACCTGCTTCCAAAGTGGAAACTTCGGAACCTGAAGCGACTAGGATTATATCCGGATTTTCGTCGGAACCTGCAACAATATAAGCGCCTTTTGCAGCCTGTGAGTAGTCGTTTCCTGCAGGCAGATTCGCGATATTCTGGCGGGAGAAGATTAGTGCGGTGGGGGTGCTGGTATTTTCCATGGCCAATTTCCACGCTACAGTGGTCTCTTCCGCATCTGCCGGACGGAGTACCAACATAGAATTGTGCCCTTTGTGGTTTTTCAGTTTTTCCATCAGGCGGATTTGTGCTTCTTGTTCTACCGGTTCGTGAGTAGGACCGTCTTCACCTACACGGAATGCGTCGTGTGTCCAGATGAACTTGACGGGAAGTTCCATCAAGGCAGCCATACGTACGGCGGGTTTCATATAGTCTGAGAATACGAAGAAAGTAGCACATGCAGCAATCACGCCTCCGTGAAGTGCCATACCTAGGCAGCAGCAAGCCATGGTTAATTCGGAAACACCTGCTTGCAGAAACGCGCCGGTGAAGTCATCTTTAGTGAATGCATGTGTTTTCTTCAAGAAACCGTCGGTCTTGTCTGAGTTTGACAGGTCGGCCGAAGAAACAATCATGTTTTCTACTTCTGTAGCTAGTACACCGAGAACTTTGGCAGAAGCACTGCGTGTAGCATCTCCGGCTTTTTGTTCAATAGCATTCCAATTTACTTTCGGAGCTTTGCCTGAGAACCACAGTTCCAATTTAGCTGCCAGTTCGGGATTAGCTTTAGTCCATTCAGCTTTAGCTGCATATTTTTCTGCAACAATTTTTTTCAGTTCTTCTGCACGTTTGGCATACAACTCTTTTACTTCAGGGAAGATTTGGAAAGGATTGGTTGGATCGCCACCTAAGTTTTTGATTGTATTGATGTAAGCATCACCTCCCAAAGGGGCACCGTGGGTGGCACAGTTACGTTCATAACTGGAATCATCCGCTTTGCGTGCACCTTTACCCATAATGGTCTTACCGATAATTAATGTGGGCTGACCGGTTACGGCTTTCGCTTCTGTCAGAGCTGTGCGGATTGCATCGGGATCATTACCATTGATAATAATTACTTTCCAGTGCCATGCTTCGTATTTCTTGGCAACATCTTCGCTGGTAACAGCATCGGTAGCGGTAGACAGCTGGATGTCGTTTGAATCATAAAACATGATCAGATTGTCCAGTCCCAAATGACCTGCCAAACGTCCTGCACCCTGAGAAATTTCTTCTTGAATGCCACCATCGGATATATAGGCATAGATAGTCTGGTCCATGACATTACCCAGACGGGCTTTCAGAAATTTGGCAGCGATAGCAGCACCTACTGCAAAAGTGTGTCCTTGTCCTAACGGACCGGAAGTATTTTCAATACCGCGCATGATGTCCACTTCAGGGTGTCCCGGAGTCGGACTTCCCCATTGACGGAACTGTGCCAGTTCTTCCATGGTGAACTTGCCGGTCAGTGCCAAAGTGGAATATAACATCGGTGACATGTGGCCTGGATCAAGGAAGAAACGGTCACGTCCTTCCCAACGCGGATTTTCAGGATCGTAAACTAAAAACTCAGAGAAAAGTACATTCACAAAATCAGCGCCACCCATAGCTCCACCCGGATGTCCTGAATTAGCTTTCTCTACCATCGAAGCAGCCAGAATACGGATGTTGTCCGCTGCACGGTTCATAAGTTTCTTTTCGTTCATATTAAAATAATATTATAATTTGAATGCTATTAGTGAGTCGGTTTATCCTTGCTATTTTATTTAATATCTGCAAAGATAACTCTTTATGTGTAAACCACAACATGTAAAGAGGCTCTTTTTTAAACCTGTTTGACTCACTTCTTAAATTGGGTCGCTGCTTCTTCAACAGGCAGTCCTGCCTTATAGTTTTCGATATATGTGTTGAATCCGGCTACATCTTCGGCTGTTGGCGATATTTCAATACCGGCATCACCGGCGAATACTTTGTCTTCCAGAAAATCTGCCAGGGATTGTTTCTTTTCATTGTTGACAAGGTAAGAACCTAGCAGGGCGATTCCCCATGCGCCACCTTCACCGGCAGTTTCCATTACGGAAATAGGGGAGTTTATAGCTGCTGCAAGTATTCTCTGGCCTACACCTTTCGTCTTGAATAATCCGCCGTGTCCTGTGATTCTGTCTACTTTGATTTTCTCTTCATTGAAAAGAATGTCATTACCTATCTTAAGAACTCCGACTGAAGCGTATAAATGGGTACGCATGAAGTTGGCGAGGCTGAATTTGTCATTTGCAGAACGTACAAACAATGGCCTTCCGTCGGCAAGTCCTGTCACGGGTTCACCTGAAATATAATTATATGAAATAAGACCACCGCAATCTGCATCACCTGCGAGCGCATGATTGTAAAGTTTTCCATATAATTCATTCATATCTACAGGTATACCCAGCAGTTCTTGGTATTCCTTAAACAGATTGATCCAGGCATTGAGGTCGGAGGTGCAGTTGTTGCAATGTACCATAGCTACAAGGCTTCCGTCGGGAGTGGTGACCATGTCAATCATTTCGTATGGCTTGGACAACTCTTTTTCCAACACAATCATGGAAAATGAGGAAGTGCCTGCTGATACATTCCCGGTACGTTGCTTGACAGCGTTGGTTGCTACCATGCCAGTTCCGGCATCTCCTTCCGGAGGACAGACAGGTATACCTGCTTTTAAATGGCCCGACACGTCCAGCCTCTTGGCACCTTCTGGTGTAAGGAACCCTGCATTCTCGCCGGCGGGTAAGACTTTGGGCAGGATATCTGTCAGTTTCCAGGGGTATCCTTTAGGAGCTACCAACTTGTCGAACTTGGCTATCATTCCGGCAGAATAATTCTTGGTAGCCGGGTCTATGGGAAGCATTCCTGATGCATCACCTATGCCCAGAACTTTTTGACCTGTAATTTGCCAATGAATGAAACCTGCAAGGGTGGTCAGATAGTCAATGTCACTTACGTGCTCTTCATTGTCTAAAATAGCTTGGTATAAATGAGAAATGCTCCATCTCAGAGGAATATTATATACGAATAATTCAGATAAAGCGGCTGCTGCCGGACCGGTATTGGTGTTTCTCCATGTACGGAAAGGTACAAGGATTTCTTCTTCTTTATTGAATGCCATATAACCATGCATCATGGCACTGACACCGATTGCTGCCAAGGTTTCTATTTCTGTGTCATATAGCTTTTTTACGTTGGAACGGAGATCTGCATAGCAGTCTTGCAGGCCATGCCAGATAGCTTCCACACTGTAAGTCCACAGTCCGTCTACCAATTGATTTTCCCAGCTATGGCTTCCTTGGGCAATGGGCTTGTTTTCCTGGTCAATCAAAACAGCTTTGATTCGCGTTGATCCGAATTCTATGCCTAGAATAGCTTTTCCTGCTTCGATGGTTGATTTTGCATCTGATTTCATATTAAAACCTATAATTTAAGGTACAACAATAATGATGATAAAATAAGGTGGGATGTGCCAAGAATCTTATTAGCCTTGACACATCCCCTCTTCATGGATGAATTAGCAAAGTGCTTTGTTCAGCATATAGTAGACTTCGTTCATGCGAAGCTCTTTCTTGAAGTTGCTGATGGTAGTATCTTTGTCAATACGGATCATTTCGATACCTGCAATTTCAGCATAGTCTTCCCAATATTCTGCTGTCAGATCATAAGAGAAGCAAGAATGATGTGTTCCACCTGCCAGGATCCATGCGCCTGCACCTACTTCGAAATTAGGCATCGGAATCCACAGGGCGGAAGCAACCGGTAATTTGGGCAACGGTTTCGGTTCGATGCATTCTACGTCGTTCACGATCAGACGGAAACGGTTACCCAAGTCTACTACAGTGGCGGTACAACCTGAACCTACTTTTGAAGTGAATACAAGACGGGCTGTCTGGCTCTTGCGAATACCTATACCTAGGAAGTGTACTTCCAGACGTGGTTTGGAAGCGGCGATAAGAGGACAAACTTCCAGCATATGTGATTGCAGGATAGCACTGTTTGCACCATCGAAGTTCAATGTGTAATCTTCCAAGAAAGAACAACCTTGGGAAAGTCCTTGGTTCATCACCCATACAGTGCGGTAGAGAGCTGCTGATTTCCAGTCACCTTCCGCACCGAATCCGTAGCCTTCAGCCATCAGACGCTGGGAAGCCAGTCCCGGAATCTGATCGAAGTAGCTGCCGTCTGTTTGGCCCAAATCATCAAAATTAGTAGTGAATCCTTTAGCGCCTTTGGCTTTGAGGATGGCACGAAGAGCTAATTCGGCTTTTGCAGCATTCCATACTTTCTGATAAGCTTCGGTTGATTTATCTTCTAATGAAGCATCGTGGTCGTATTCGTTAAAGTAAGTTGCTACAAGTGCTTCTACATCTGTATCCTTGATATTTTTATGGTATTCCATCAGTTCGCTTGCCGGACAGTAATCTACGTGGTACCCCATACGTTGTTCTGCTTCCACTTTATCACCGTCAGTTACAGCTACATTATTCATCTGATCGCCGAAACGGATGATCAGCATATCCTGAGAGTCTGCCCAACCTGCACAAACGCGCATCCAAACGGCAATCTTGTGCTGGGTGTCTTCGTCTTTCCAGTAACCTACCACTACTTTGCGGCGGATGCGCATACGGGTACAGATATGTCCGAATTCGCGGTCACCATGGGCGGATTGATTCAGATTCATGAAGTCCATATCCATGGTATCCCAAGGAATTTCCTTATTGAATTGAGTGTGTAGATGTAACAGTGGTTTCTTTAACTGCTGCAGACCGTGAATCCACATTTTAGCAGGGGAGAAAGTGTGCATCCAAGTGATGACACCGATACATTTTTCATCGTTGTTGGCTGCTTTGAACACTGCTTCCACTTCTTTAGAAGAATTGGCTGTTCCTTTATATACTACTTTTACAGGAAGTTTCCCTGATTCGTTCAATCCGTTTACCATTTCATTGGAGTGAGCGTCTACTGCTACAACTGCGTCACCTCCGTACAGAAGCTGTGCTCCTGTTACAAACCATACTTCATACTGATCAAATGCTTTTTCCATAATGTTATATTTTAAAAGGGTTATTAATTTCTTTGTTTCTTATTTCTGTCCATAATAGGCATTGGGACCGTGTTTGCGGCTGAAATGCTTTTCTATTAATAAAGAATTCATCGTTAAATGAGGGTTGGCGGCAAAAGCGATACTTGCCATTTTGGCTACCTGTTCCATGACTACTGCATTATGCACAGCATCATTGGCATCTTTTCCCCATGCAAAAGGACCATGATTTTTTACTAGTACTCCCGGAGTATGTACAGGGTTCAGTTTCTTGAAACGTTTCACAATCACATTGCCTGTTTCCTGTTCATAGGCACCTTTTACTTCCTCTTCTGTCATATCTGCGGTACAAGGAATGGCGTCATGGAAATAATCGGCATGAGTCGTTCCGATATTGGGAATATCCATTCCGGCTTGTGCCCAGGCGGTGGCATAGGTGGAGTGGGTATGTACCACTCCACCTATTTCGGGGAATGCTTTATATAGAACTACATGGGTGGGAGTATCTGAAGACGGACGAAGAGAACCTTCTACCACGTTGCCGTCCAGATTTACTACAACCATGTCTTCAGCTTTCATATCATCGTATGATACACCACTGGGTTTGATTACTACCAAGCCTGTTTCACGATCAATGGCAGAAACATTTCCCCATGTAAAAATAACTAGTCCGTGTTTCACCAAATCCAGATTGGCACGGAATACTTTTTCTTTTAATTTTTCTAACATAATGAATAATTGGGTAATGTGGCAATATGCTAATTTGTCAATTGGCAAATTATTGCATCGGCACATTATTTTAAAGTTTAAATTTCGGATCCTTTCTGTAGGCCTTATCATTAAATTTATAAAGATAAGCACCTCGTCGGGAACCTGATTTGTCTATCAAATCTGTTTTTTCAATGAAATCCATTTCGGCTACCCGCTTGCGGAAATTCCGCTTGTCCATCGGTTCGCCATAGATTGCTTCATATAGATTTTGCAACTGTGTCAGGGTAAACAATTCGGGCAGCAGGTTAAAACCAATTGGATTGTATGATGCTTTGTGCTTCATTAGTTCACGTGCTTTGGAAATCATGATCGGATGATCGAAAATGAGCTGTGGCAGTTCGTCTATTTTTGTCCAATGGGCATTGTGCTGCTGCACTAGTTCCCTGTCATATTCATTTACATTGACTAAAGCATAATAGGCTACTGATATAACTCGTTCTCCTGGATCGCGCTCTAAGTCGCCAAATGTGCCTACTTGTTCCATATATACATTTTCCAATCCGGTCAGTTCTGCCAATACCCGTTTGGCGGCAGCGTCTACACTTTCGTCTTCTTGTACGAATCCTCCCATCAAAGACCATTTTCCCATAGCTGGTTCAAAATTTCGTTTTAGTAGAAGCAGTTTTAATTCTCCTTCGTCAAAACCGAAAATGATACAGTCTACAGATACATAGAATTTAGGATTTATGTTATAATAGGTGGTCATGGTTTAGTGTCGGTTTAAAATTAACAGGCTGTATTCTTCAAGATAATTCAAAGCATACAGCCTTTAATTTATGGTTTACCAGAAATAAGCATAGAATAGTGCGCAAAGCAGAACTACACCTAAAGAGGTTATAACATCCCATTTGTTCCAGCTCTTTCTGATAAGTTCCTTGTAACTGCCGGTAAAGGTGATGGCTTCCACTTGTTTGGCGGTTGGAGCCGGAGTGAAGCATGATACAACAACCATTAACAACAAAAGGAATACAAGTAACCATATTTCAAAAATAAGCCAGTTTGTCTGCCAAAACCAAGTTGTATTTTCCCAAAACCAGCCGGTCATCACATCTTTTCCGGTGTTGGTGAGGATATTAGTCAGCAAACGGATCATACCAATTAGGAAACCGACAATCATGGCAGTTTCACCGGCTTTCGGAGTGATTTTCTTGGAGAATATACCAAGTGCAAATACGGCTACCATTGCAGGTGCAAGGAGAGACTGTATACCTTGCAGATAGTCGTAAAGGCTGCCGAGACTCATCATTACAGGAATCCATGCCATGCCGAGGATAACTACAACTACGGTAGCGATACGTCCTACCATAACATAAGTAGCTTCACTTTTGTTCTTAAACATGGGTTTGTAAAAGTCTTCTGTAAAAAGTGTGGCACATGAATTAAAGAAAGCAGCCAGTGAAGCAACCAATGCACAGATGAATCCAATAGTTACAATACCTTTTACACCGGCAGGCAGAACATCCTTTACCATTACAGCAAAAGCTGCATCTGTATTTGACATATCAAATTCACCTTTTGCAGCCAAGGCGGCAGCTACCATCCCCGGAATAAGAAACATGAAGACAGGCAGGATTTTAAAATAACCGGCTGCAATAGTACCTCTACGGGCACGCTTCATTACTACATCATTATCTTCGCCTTTACGTTGTCCAAGTACACGCTGTACGATATGCTGGTCGGTACACCAATACCAGAAACCGATGATAGAAGCTCCGATAAATACCCAGAATCCAGGATAATCTTGATACATCGGGTCTGCTTCAGTCCAGTGAAACATATGGTTGGCACCATAAGCGTGTCCGTCTGCTCCTATATTCATGGCGCTACGCGCATGATCCATCATTTCTGTCCATCCTGTAGCAATATTACCGTCTCCCAAGGCTGACAGTCCCAGGAAAAGAACCAAGAAAGAACCAATGATTAAAATAGGGGTTTGAATAGCTGAGAGGGTCATTACTCCTTTCATTCCACTCAGTACGGTGAAGATGCCGGTCAAGACAATAAGTCCGATTGCCCCATACCAAAAAGGAAGTCCAAGTAAAAATTCCAAAAAGATACCTCCGGTATAGGCGGTTACACTAACTTTAGTAAGAATGTAGGCTATCAATGTGATGATAGAAAGCCATGAACCGGTACGTGGGGTATAACGGTATTTAAGGAAATCGGGCATGGTAATGATTTTGCCCATTTTATTGTTTAATAGTTGGTAGAATGGAACAAAAAGCCATCCTAGAAGAAGAATCATCCAACCTTGCATTTCCCAGTGTGCCATACCTACTCCGGATTTGGCACCGGTTCCTGCCAAACCTACCAGATGTTCCGAACCGATATTGGCTGCAAAGATAGCAGCACCAATGATGTACCATGGCTCACCTTTACCAAATAGATAATCTTCACTGCTTGCTCCTTGTTGCGAGCGTTTGTCTTTTTGTACAGAGCGCCATACCGCCCATATCACAGCTACAATGCCGACTGCCAGTATTGTCCAGTCCAGCCAGATGAATTCATGTGAATTCCAATTCATGATATTAAATATTTAAAGTTTAACAATTATTTTTCAACACCGAATTTAAAGATACATTGGCTGTGATAGGTCTGTCCCGGTTCCAGGATTACAGAAGGCCATTGTGATTTGTTGGGGCTGTCGGGATAGTGCTGTGTTTCCAGACAAACAGACGCGCGTTGCGGATAAGTAATTCCCTTTTTCCCTTTTACAGTTCCATCCAAAAAGTTGCCTGTATAGACTTGTATTCCCGGTTCATTAGTATATATTTCCAAAGTGATACCACTAGTGGGGCTGGTCAGTTTGGCAGCCAGTTGGTTGATATCACCTTTCGTGTTAAGTACCCAATTGTGGTCGAACCCGTTGCCGAATTTTATTTGTTCGTTTTCAAAATTAGTCACATCGGGGGCAATAGTTTTAGGAGTATTGAAATCAAATGGAGTTTCTGTTACTGCTATCATTTCTCCAGTGGTCATGAATGTGCTGTCAACGGGAGTGATGCTGTCTGCATTTACATAAAGAATATGGTCGGTGGCTGGATTGGCAGGGTTTCCACTCAAGTTGAAATAAGAGTGGTTAGTCATATTGATAACAGTCTTTTTGTCAGTTGTCGCTTTGTAGTTTATGTCGATGGCATTGTCTCTTGTCAGTGCATAAGTAACAGTAGCGGTTACATTTCCCGGAAAATTGGCATCTCCATCTGGTGACTTCATAGTTAGTGTCATAGTACTGTCGTTTAATTGGTTTGCTTCATAAACTTGGTATTGCCATCCTTTAGGACCTCCATGCAGGCAGTGGCCAAAATTATTTTGGGGCAGTTGAATGGTTTCTCCATCTATTACGATGACTCCTTTATTAATACGGTTGGCATAGCGTCCGATAGAAGCACCGAAGTCGCTGGGAATATTTTGGTAGTCAGCAATGCTGTCAAAACCCAGCACTACGTCTTTTAGATTTCCGTTTTTGTCAGGGACCATGATAGATACAATACGTCCGCCAAAATTGGTTACGCATACTTCCATTCCGGCTGCATTTTTTAGCGTATACAGTTTAACAGGTTTTACGCCATCCACTATTGTTTCATAATTAGTGGGGGCTAATCCGGACTTTGTAAGTGCTTCTTGAGATTGTTTGGGAGCGCAAGCACTTAACAATGTCAGTGCGATACCGGTTCCCAGAAAGGTTTTTTTCATGCTTTTCATGATATAAAAGTACTAATTAGTAATAGAGTATATGATTTTGGGTGTAAAAGTAACACTATTACTAATACATTGGATATGAAAAGAGTATGTTGTGCAACATAAAAGTGTATTTCCTACACTTTTATAGCATAAAGAAGAAAAAAACCGCTTTGGATTCAAAGCGGTTTTTTCATATGTTAGCGAATTTGAGATATTTTTTATACCAGCTTGCGAGAACCGTCACTGATGACTACATCGTAAACTTTTGGACTTCTTCCGAATTTTTCTTTGAATCTTTCTTTGGCAGTGGTGATGAATGTTTCGTATAGTTCATTTTTAACTAGGTTGATTGTACATCCACCGAAACCTCCACCCATTACACGTGAACCGGTAACACCGCAGTCGAAAGCAACATCATTCAAGAAATCAAGTTCCTCACAGCTTACTTCATACAATTTACTCATGCCATAGTGAGTTTCATACATCTTCTGTCCTACGGTTTCGTAATCACCTCTTTCCAAAGCGTCGCAAACATCGAGTACACGTTGGATTTCTTCAATGACGTATTCTGCACGCATATAGTCTTCTTCACTGATCTCGGCTTTTGCTTCCTGCAACATTTCCATTGTACAATCACGTAAAAATTCTACATGAGGATGTTTTTTCTGAATGGCAGATACGGCAGCTTCACAACTTTGACGACGCTTATTGTATGCAGAAGAAGCCAATTCGTGTTTGACTACTGAGTCAACTAATACTAAACGGTAACCTTCCGGTTTGAAAGGGAAATATTGATATTCTAATGAACGACAATCCAAACGGATCAAACTACCTTCTTTTCCAAATACAGATGCAAATTGATCCATAATACCGCAATTTACACCACAATAATTATGTTCTGTTGCCTGACCTACCTTGGCTAATTCAAATTTATCTATTTTGTTGTCGCCGAAAAGTTCGTTGATAGCGAAAGCGTATGTACTTTCCAATGCAGCAGATGAAGACATACCTGCACCCAAAGGTACGTCACCCGCAAAAGCAGTGTCAAAACCTTTCACATCTACACCACGTTTGATCATTTCACGGCAAACGCCGAAAATATATCTTGCCCAACTGGCTTTAGGAGCATCTTCTTCGTTCAAACCGAACTCTACATAGTCTTTTAAATCAATAGAATAAGCACGTACCTTATTGGTACCATTAGGTTTGATTTCAGCAATCATACCTTTATCTACTGCTCCGGGAAATACAAAACCACCGTTATAGTCGGTATGTTCTCCAATAAGGTTAATACGTCCGGGTGATGCATATACTGAACCTGTTGTACCATCAAAATGTTTGATGAAGCGACTTCTTACGTATTCTATATCCATGATATTAATAGTTTAAAGTTAATACTATATGTTTTTATAATTATTCTACAGGAATGTCTTTGTTTACGTTCTTGCATCCTATCAAACCATAGAACAACAGATAAGCAAGCAAAGCGATAATTAACCAATAGCTGGCCATATATCCCACAGCGTCAGAAATGAATTGCTGCAATAATGGGAAGATACCGCCACCGACAACCATCATCATAAAAATACCTGAAGCTTGTGCGGTATATTTGCCTAAACCCTCTACAGCGAGGTTGAAGATACCTCCCCACATAATGGACGTACATAAACCACAAAGTACCAAAAATAGGGCACTGACAGGTACAGAGGCCATTTCGAATCCATTTTCTACACTATATCCCGGCATAGAGACAGTGATTTCTTTTGGAGTGAAGATTGCGATTAATATAAAACAGATAGCTGTTGCGGAAACAACAATCAATTGTGTGCGTGTAGCTACTTTACCGCTGATGACACTACTTGCAGAACGTCCCACTAACATGAGCAACCAATAGATGGCAGCAATAGCACCACCGATAGCGGCACCGTTGGCAAGCAGGCCCGCACCTTTTTCCGTTGGGTCGGCAAGGTAGAAATTTAATGTGCCTGGAATACCGATTTCAATGCCTACATATACAAAGATACCGATTACACCTAATACAGTATGGCGAAAATTCCAAGGACTATGAGAGAATTTCTCTTTTTCATGACCTGCTTTTCTTAGATGGGGCTCTGGAATAGCGATGAATGAAAGAGCGATAAACGCTGATACGAATACACCCATTGCGATGAAAAGCAGAGGAGCTACATCTGACATAGCTGTTTGAGGGGTGACAGAACCAATCAAGGCACCTACGAAAAGCGGAGTCAAAGTACCCGACAATGAGTTTAGAGCACCACCGGCTTGGATTAATTGGTTACCTTTGTTACCACCACCACCTAAAAGATTTAGCATCGGGTTAACTACTGTGTTCAGCATACATACACAAAAACCACAGACGAAGGCACCAAGCAGGTAGATAATAAAATTCATTTTAATGGCATATTCTCCTAAATTGAATACGTCTATATCTGCACCAAACAAACTGGAAATATATTGGATAAACAAACCGATGAAACCTACTGCCATGGCAATGAGGGCTGTTTTTTTATATCCGATTTTTACAAGCATATTACCTGAAGGAATCCCCATAAACAGATATGCAAGGAAATTCATCATATTTCCCATCATACCCAAGGTATTGGCACCTGCATATTGGTTTTTCCATATTGTGCCGAAAGGCGCAGCAAGATTAGTAACGAAGGAAATCATCGCGAAAAGGAAGAACATTGTAATGATAGCGATGATATTACCGTTCTGTTTTTGTTGATTCATGGTCTTGAAAAAATTATAAGTTTATAAATTAGGTTATTTCATAAAATTATTTTTCTACACCGAATTTGTAGATGGTTACTTGACTGTAAGTTTCCCCCGGATGTAGAACACAAGAAGGGAAATGGCCTTTATTGGGTGTATCAGGAAAATGTTGTGCTTCAAAACAGATGGCACTTCTTGCTGGGAAAGTTGCTCCATGAGCACCTTCGAAACCATTATGCCAGTTTGAAGTATAAACTTGTACGCCGGGCTCTGTAGTGTATACTTCCATGCTACGACCGCTTTCGGGCTCCACACATTTTGCTGCAAAACTCAGTGTGCCTGTTTCACGTTTGTTTAATACATAGCAGTGGTCATAGCCGGCACCAAATTTTAGCTGTTCGAATGGGTCATTGATTCTACTGTCTACTCTTTGAGGAGTACGAAAATCCATAGGAGTACCTTCTACTTTGGCAATTTCGCCTGTAGGGATTGATACATTATCTATCGGAGTATAAAAATCAGCATTAATGGTTACGATGTTGTTATCAACGGTTGCCGTAGGATTGGCAATGCCTGATAGGCTGAAAAAACCATGGTGAGTGAGGTTTACCAATGTTGTTTTGTCTGTTGTAGCGTGGTAAGTAATGATGAATTCATTTTGATTACTTAAAGTGTACGTTACGTGAATATCCAAATTTCCCGGAAATCCTTCTTCGCCATCAGCAGATAAATAATGCAATTTCAAACTTTGTGGAGTTTCCTGTTCTGCATCCCAAATGCGGGTATGAAATCCGGTAGGACCGCCATGCAGCGAGTTGGGACCATTGTTGATAGTCAGTGAATATTCTTTCCCTTCTAAAATGAATTTGCCTCCTGCTATACGGTTTCCGTAACGACCGATAAGAGTACTGAGGAAAGGTTCGTGGCTATTGATTACATGGGTTATACTATCATGTCCTTGAATGACATTGGCATATTTACCGTTTTTGTCCGGAACCATAATAGCTAATACTGCTCCACCATAGTTGGTAACAGCTATTTCAGCTCCGTTTTCATTTTTCAGAATGAAGAGGTCTGTTTGTTTCCCGTTCACTGTTGTCTGAAAATCGGCCCGTTTCAGGCCACATAAATTCTCATCGGAAGTAGATGTGTTTATCATGTTATTGAAAATCTTTTTATTGTATGTATAAAACTAATGCAAATAAAAAGATTTTCTTCGGTATTCCCAAACTTTTTCTATAAAAGTGAACGGACTAAACGTGAAATTTTAATAAATCCGCAACGATAAAGCTGCTTCCTCCAACAAAAATAAAGTCATTTTTGTTAGCTTTTTCTTTAGCGGCTGCTACAGCGGTTTCTACATCAGGATAAGCATCTCCGTGCAGCCTGGATTGCATCGCTAAGCTTTGTAATTCTTTTTCGGATAAAGCGCGTTTTACACTGGCTTTGGTAAAATAATATGTGGCATTTTTAGGAAGCATGGACAATACTCCACTGATATCCTTGTCGTTTACCATACCTATTACAATGTGTAATCGTTCATATTTCTGATGTTTTAATTGTTCTATGATATACGAAATTCCTCCTACATTATGTCCTGTATCACATATTAAAGTCGGTTCACTTTCTAATTTTTGCCATCTTCCCATCAGGCCGGTGAGTTCACATACTTGTGAGAACCCTTTACGTATATTACTTTCGGTAAGCTGATAACCTGCTTGTTTTAATAGGCGGATGGCAGATAAAAGCGTATTGGTGTTTTTAAGTTGGCAAAGTCCTTCCAGCTCGCCTTCCAGATTGAGGTAGTCGGTTGTTTGATATATTCGTTTACCTTTTTCATTTATACTGGAGGAGTGTAATAACTGTTCTTCTTCTGCAAAGTAGATAGGAGCGTTTACTTCTTTAGCACGAGTTGTAAATATAGGTTTGGTTTCAGGTGTGGTTTCACCAATAACTACCGGAGTCTTTTCTTTGATGATTCCGGCCTTCTCTGTGGCTATTTTGGCTAATGTATTACCTAAAAATTGTATATGGTCGAAACTGATATTAGTTATGACACATAGATCCGGACGGATGATATTTGTACAATCTATTCGTCCTCCCAGGCCGACTTCTATAATGGCTACATCTATTTGGCTCTGGGCAAAATAGTGGAAAGCCATTGCGGTAGTCAGTTCAAAGAAAGAAGGATGCAGAGGTTCAAAAAAGACACGGTGTTTTTCTACAAAGTCTATGACATATTCTTTGGATACAGGAATTCCGTTGACACGTATTCGTTCACGAAAATCTATCAGATGTGGAGAAGTGTAAAGTCCTGTCTTGTATCCGGCTGATTGTAAAATGGCGGCTAAAGTATGTGAACAAGAGCCTTTTCCATTGGTCCCGGCTATATGAATGGTTCGGAATTGGCGATGAGGATGGTTGAAATACTCGTCTAAAAGATAAGTATTCTCTAATCCTGCTTTGTATGCATCTTTTCCTATATGTTGGAATAATGGGGCACTATTATATAAATAATCCAATGTTTCTTCGTAATTCATGGCAAATGTTTTTATTTACCGCAAAGTGTCACAAAAGAATGCCAGGCAGATATAAAACCTAGTATTCTTTCTGTGACACTTTGTAGTATAAAAATTAATCGAAGAAGTTTTTGAACTTCTTGAATATTTTTTCTTTAATGCTTGTATTCGGTTTGAAGTTATCCGATTCTTGCATTTTCTCTAGTGCTTGTTTTTCATCTTTATTCAATGTTTCTGGAATATATACGCTTACATTGACTAATAAATCACCTGTACCGTTACTGTAACCATAACTATTGACGTTGGGCAATCCTTTACCTCTTAGGCGTAAGACCTTACCTGGTTGGGTGCCTGGTTCAATTTTTACTTTTACTTTGTTATCAATAGTTGGTATTTCTACAGTGCCTCCTAAAGCAGCAGTCGGAACGCTTAGTAACAGATTGTAAATCAAATCATTTTCATCGCGTATTAGGTCTGGATGGGATTCTTCTTCTATGACAACAAGTAAATCACCGGGAACACCGTTATGTTTGCCCGCATTTCCTTTTCCATTGACAGAAAGTTGCATTCCTTCAGCCACACCGGCAGGAATTTTCACTTCCACGACTTCTTCTCCGTATACAATACCTTCTCCTGCACAAGCTTTACATTTGTTCTTAATGATTTTCCCTTCTCCGTTACATTGTGGACATACGCTTTGTGATTGTACCATTCCAAAAATGCTTTGTTGGGTGCGGGTGATACTTCCTGTTCCATGACAAGTGGGACACGTTTCCGTTCCTCCTTCTCCTTCGGCTCCTGAACCATGGCAATGGTCACATGTTACGTACTTTTTCAGTTTGAATTTCTTTTCTACTCCCGTAGAAATTTCTTTTAAGTTCAGTTTTACTTTTACACGGAGGTCTGAACCACGGAACTTGCGTTGTGCGGAACGTCCGCCACCGCCGAAACCTCCAAAGCCTCCGAAACCTCCTCCATGTCCACCGAAGATGTCACCGAACATAGAGAAAATGTCATCCATGGACATACCTTGTCCGAATCCTTCAAAACCGCCACCGGCGGCTCCACTCATTCCTGCATGTCCAAATTGATCGTAACGGGCGCGTTTATCCGGGTTGCTCAACACATCATAAGCTTCGGCTGCTTCCTTGAATTTTTCTTCCGCTTCTTTATCCCCCGGATTCTTGTCCGGATGATATTGTATTGCTTTTTTGCGGTATGCTTTTTTTATAACATCAAGGGTGGCTGTTTTGTCCACCTCCAGAACTTCGTAATAGTCTCTTTTTGCCATGTCGTTTTATGATACTGTTTTATTGAGCCACAACTACTTTGGCGTGGCGTATTACTTTGTCATTCAGCTTATAACCGGTTTGTACACAGTCCAATATTTTCCCTTTCTTCTCTTCAGAAGGAGCTGGGACTAATGCAATTGCTTCGTGATAATCGGTATCAAAGTTCTCACCGTCAGTCTCTATTTTCTGAAGTCCTTCCTGGTTCAATACTTTCAGGAATTTGTTGTAGATCAACTCAATTCCTTCACGCATTGCTTTTACATCATCCGAAGTTTCTGAAGTTTTTACAGCACGCTCCAAGTCGTCCAAAATAGGGAGAATGGCAGTAATGGCCTTTTCTCCACCATTCTTAATCAATTCGGCCTTTTCTTTCATGGTGCGTTTACGGTAATTGTCAAATTCGGCTGAAAGACGCAGGTATTTGTCATGCTGCTCTTCTATTGTTTTCTGAGCTTCCGCCAATTCCTTATTCACCTTCTCTTCAGCGTTCAGTTCTTCTGTTGCTTCTTTCTGAGTTTCTTCATCAATGGCAGCTTCTGCCGCTTCCTGATTTTTCAAAACTTCCTCGTCTTGAGGTTGGTTCTTCTCTGTTGGGTTCATATTCTTATTAAACTTTTTGTTTTTCTTATTTTTACTCATAACAGTCAGGTCTTTTAGGTTAATTTACTGCTAACAAATTTCGTGCCTAGTTGTTTCCTTAGAGTGATAATTTTGCAAAAGTACGGAATTTCTGCCACACTGGCATACTTTTCTGAATTAAAATACCTACCTTTGCAATTTCAAAATAGAATAATTATATAAATAAGGTATATTAGGATGATTACAGTTTCGAACTTGGCCATTCAATTTGGTAAAAGAGTGTTGTATAATGACGTAAATATGAAGTTCATCAATGGTAATATTTACGGGGTTATCGGTGCGAACGGCGCCGGAAAATCTACTTTCTTGAAAGCAATTTCAGGTGAGCTGGAACCGACTAAGGGTTCAGTGGTATTAGGACCGGGAGAACGTCTGTCTGTATTGAGCCAGGATCACTTTAAGTGGGATGAATATACAGTCATGGATACGGTTATGATGGGACATACTGTGTTGTGGAACATTATGAAACAGCGTGAAGAACTGTATGCGAAAACTGATTTTACAGATGAAGATGGCTTGAAAGTTTCTGAACTGGAAGAGAAGTTTGCCGAACTGGATGGTTGGAATGCCGAGAGTGATGCAGCTTCTTTGTTAAGTGGGTTGGGCATAAAGGAAGACAAGCATTATATGTTGATGGGGGAACTGAGCGGTAAGGAAAAGGTGCGTGTCATGTTGGCACAGGCACTTTACGGTAATCCTGATAACTTGTTGTTGGATGAACCTACCAATGATTTGGATATGGATACGGTGACTTGGCTGGAGGAATATCTTTCTAATTTCGAACACACGGTGTTGGTGGTAAGTCATGACCGTCACTTTTTGGATTCTGTTTGTACTCATACTGTAGATATTGATTTCGGTAAAGTGAATATGTTTGCCGGTAACTATAGCTTCTGGTATGAATCAAGTCAGTTGGCACTTCGCCAGCAGCAGAACCAGAAGGCTAAAGCTGAAGAGAAGAAGAAAGAGTTGGAAGAATTTATCCGTCGTTTTAGTGCCAATGTGGCTAAGAGCAAGCAGACAACCAGCCGAAAGAAGATGTTGGAGAAACTGAATGTAGATGAAATTAAGCCGTCGTCCCGTAAATATCCCGGTATCATCTTTACTCCGGATCGTGAACCGGGTAATCAGATTTTGGAAGTATCCGGCTTGCGTGCGGAAACTGAAGACGGTATGGTATTGTTCAATGATGTGAATTTTAATGTAGAAAAAGGAGATAAGATTGTCTTTTTGAGCCGTGATCCGCGTGCCATGACTGCTTTTTTTGAAATAATCAATGGAAATCGTACTCCGCAGGCTGGTAAATTCGCGTGGGGCGTTACTATTACTACGGCTTATTTGCCTTTGGATAATACGGATTTCTTTGAAAGTGATTTGAATTTGGTAGATTGGCTGAGCCAGTTTGGCGAAGGTAACGAAGTCTATATGAAAGGTTTCTTGGGGCGTATGTTGTTTTCCGGAGAGGAAGTATTGAAGAAAGTGAATGTGCTTTCCGGAGGTGAGAAGATGCGTTGTATGATTGCCCGTATGCAGTTGCGTAATGCGAACTGTCTGATTTTGGATACTCCAACTAACCATTTGGACTTGGAATCAATTCAGGCTTTCAATAATAATCTGAAGACTTATAAGGGAAATGTGCTGTTCTCTTCCCACGACCACGAATTTATTGAAACGGTGGCGAACCGTATTATTGAATTGACCCCGAATGGTATCATTGACAAGATGATGGAATATGATGAATACATCACTTCTGATCATATTAAAGAAATGCGTGCGCGTATGTATGGAGATAATTAAATTATAAATATGAGCTGAAAAAGAAAGAGTCATTGGGAGCCATTGTTCCTGTGGCTCTTTTTTTATGGTTTAGCCGCAATTCTCATTCTGTATGAATCATAATGAGTTCAAAAATCTATGATAATGGACGATAATCCATGTCGTTATATTAGAATTAGGATTATTTTTGTGTCCATTAAAAACATGAAATGATACTTATGAAAAACTTAATTTTGATTTTGATTTTTGCAGCTGTTAGCTTGAATACGATGGCTTCCAATCCTGTACATGTGATTATAACTGCCGGACAGTCTAATACCGATGGACGAACTCCTAATGAAGATTTGCCGGCATATATTAAAGCATTGGCTACGGACACACTGACGTATACCGAAGGTGCCTACCGTTATTGTCAGATAGCTCAGAATGACGGGAAAGGAGAATTTATTCCTTTCTGGCCTCGTGCCAAACGTAGCGGAAAAAATAATATGTGGGCTTTTGATGCAGTGACATATTATTGGTTGGAGCAGTTGTTGCAGGAGAAATTTTATGTGGTGAAATGGGCTGTTGGCGGAACTTCCATTGCACCTGATTATAATGCTTCCAAGGGACGTTTTTGGTCTGCGGCTCCTGAATGGCTGGCACAGGCTAAGCCAACTTCTGATGGAGGAAATTCCTTGTTGCTTTCTTTCATTCAAGAGATAGACATGTGTATAGACAAAACTCTTTCCCGGCTGAAGGATGGCTATCAGATAGATGCATTTCTTTGGCATCAGGGGGAAAGTGATTATGCTAAAAGTAAAGATTATTACCGTAACTTGAAGACAATGGTGGCTTATGTGCGTATGCATCTGACAGAAAAAACCGGAAAGGATTATTCTCGTTTGCCTTTTATTTTTGGTACTGTTGCCCGAAGTAATAAATATTTCAGCAGAGAAGTGGAGAATGCGATGAAGCAATTGGCTGCTGAAGATCCTAACATGCACCTGATAGATATGTCAGGCGCAGAATTGCTAAATGACAGACTTCATTTTACGGCTCATTCGGCAGAGTATTTGGGACAACAGGTATATAAGCAGTTGGAACAAATTATTAAAGGAGTTATCGTCAGGACTGATGAATTGAAAGGAAAACGTTTGGGAATTATTGGAGATAGTTATGTGAAGAATCATAAGGAACCTGTTAAGAATACCTGGCATTATAAATTTGCCGAGAAGCATGGTATGGAATATTTAAATTATGGCAAGAACGGCAGCAGCATTGCTTATAGTAGCCCGCGTTGGGGGGAAGCGATGTATGTAAGATATAAGGAAATGCCGGATGATTTGGATTATGTTATTGTTGTGGGTGGGCACAATGATGGTTTTAAATTGGATTCAATTGGCGGTATTGATGTATTTAAAGAGAGGCTGGCAATGCTGTGTGAAGGGCTTATTGAAAAGTATCCCACAGCTAAGATTTTTTTCTTTACCCGATGGAACTGTAAAAACTTTGCGGGAAGTGATGCTGAGAAAGTGGTGGATGCTATGATTGAGGTTTGTGGAAATTATAGTATTCCTATTTTTGACAGCGCCCGAAAAGGAGGAATTTATGCAAATAATGATCATTTTAGAAAAATATATTTTCAGAACAGCAAAAATAATACAGATACTGCACATTTGAATGAAAAAGGTCATGAACGTTTCTTGAAAGTAGCTGAGAGTTTTATATTGCAATACTGAATAATGTAAATGTAATGAATTATTTTTGAAATGTGATGACGTAGAAATAATCCATTTACAAATTACTTACTGTTCGGAGGAAAAAGTGAGGTATTCTTTCTCCGCTAGGGAAAGTAATTCTCTTTTGATTTTCTAATAGTCGGTTTGCTTTGTTGTAAATGTCAACTGAAATGTCTTGCTCTCTGGACTTGGCAAAAGAGTGATTGGCAGTAATGATGCGTCGGGATGAAAGTTTCAGTGTCCAGCGTATATCTTCAGCAGCTACATAATGCCGAGTAGGACGCATGACGTGAATGCGCAATATATATCCTTTTGCCAGTGCCTCATTGACTGTTTGCAGATTTCCTGCCTCTAGCCGGATACCAATAGCTCATTTGGACATAGTGTAATCTTGCGCTTGAATGCTTCCCATCCATGATACGAGGTCTTTCGGATTATTTAAAACTGGATTTATTAACTGTTGGCTGTGCAGACGGATGGTAGGTATCATTTCAGATAATTTCCATCAAACGATAAAGGTAAAAGTCCACTTACGTTTTCTAATATATAAATATCAGTCTTACTATAAAGCAGTATCCGCATGGGTTTTCCATATCGTTTTTCAGTTTCTAATAATACTTGCCGACAGGCACCGCAAGGAGGAATAGGTGTGTCAAGAAAATCATTTTCTGTGCGGGCAGCAATGGCAAGTGTTTTTACTGCTTGATCCGGATATTGAGAATTGGCGTAAAACAAAGTGGTACGTTCTGCACAAAGACCAGATGGGTAGGCTGCATTTTCTTGATTGGTTCCGGTAATAACGATATCATTTTCCAACAGTGCGGCGGCTCCAACAGCAAAATGTGAGTAAGGAGCATAGCTTCTTTTCGTTGCTTCACACGCAGCGTCTATCAGTTTGCGGTCCTTCTCTGTTAGTTCGTTATAATGGCAAGCCTCTATGTTTATTTCCAGTTTGATTTGTTTCATGATACGTTCCTCTTTGTTTTCCTGCAAATGTAATGTTTTGTTTTTAATCTCCCAATGTTTCTTTTCTAAAATCTGGTTTTTAATTTATTTACTTTCTTATTGCTTGTCAGAGTTGAATGTGAAAAGAATAATATGGTTACCGATAAAAAAGGAGAAAGTTGCAACTTTTTCTTTTATTTGTGCGTCTAATGAATATATAATTAAAAAAGAGAAAGATTATGTTAGCAACAACAACACCTACTATCGAAGGAAAACGTATAACCAAATATTATGGCATTGTAACAGGTGAAACTATTATCGGCGCTAATCTGTTTCGTGATTTTTTTGCTAGTATTCGTGACATTGTAGGCGGTCGTTCCGGTTCTTATGAAGAAGTACTTCGACAGGCTAAAGATACCGCGTTACGAGAAATGCAGGATCAGGCTGCTTTATTGGGAGCTAATGCTGTAGTTGGGGTGGATTTGGATTATGAAACTGTGGGGGACAGTGGTAGTATGCTGATGGTAACCGCAAGCGGCACAGCTGTCAGAATAGAAGATTGAGGTAAAGCAGATGTGCCTGTTGCAATATTTTTTAGGTTTATTGCAACAGGTACGTTTGCTTTTACTGTATTAGGGTATTCCTAATATCTCTTTGGCCTTGTTTTTACTTGAAATGAAATCTAGTGAGTTGACAATATTATCGTAATTTGTTGTGTCAGCTATATGGTCTTTCAATACTTGTAACATTTTTAACTTGTCATTATCAAAAGTATAAAGTGACATAAGTTTAAGGCATTGTGCGCAACTTAATTTTTTATTTATAATGGCCTTTTCCAGAGTTGAATCTTTGAACACGGAATTTTTTGTTTCATTGTATATCTTTTCAAATTCGTTATCGTCTATTGAACCAACGGTATGGAGGGATATTTTGCTGGAATATAGGTCTCCTACTGAAGTTTCTTTAGCTATTTCATTGTAGGAATCCATGCCTGTTACCTTTCCGTTTCTAAATTCGATAATTAGAAATTTGCAAGACGTTGCAATTCCTCCGCTCTGATATTCCCATTGTTCCAAAGAACCATCGAAACGTCGGAAATCGGGTTTTCCAAGAAGTTGGCCTATTTCTTCTGTTGTCATTCCCTGCTGTACCTTCCATGCTTTCTGCTTGATACTTCCTGTGGTATGACAGCCGACAAGTGTTATACTGATAACAAGCAATAATAATTGTTTAAATTTTCTCATATATTTATGTTTTTGTGTGTTGTTTAGGTTGAATTACCATCGGTCAGTGATTCCCAATATTTTACGTGCATCATCTTGTTTAAATAAAGAATCCAGTGTCTTGATGATTTCTTTTCCATTTTCACGGTCTACAATGCGGTTGGAAACCATTCTTAATACTTTCATTTTTTCATCGTCCCATGTAAATATGGACATGAGTCGGGCAGTTTGTTTACAGGTGAAGTAGTTGTTTACAACTCCTACAGATAATAATTCCATTTGGTCGTCCTTAAATGCTTTGTTTTTTACTTTTTTATAGAGGTTTTCAAAATCATGTGGATTCATAGCTTTGTGTTTTGGTCTGTGCGGGCCAAAATAATCAGGGTGGCTGGGTGGAACTACCGTAATTATTTCATTTGGCGGACACACTGCAACTGGAGGCGGAGTAATGTTGGGCTCAAAAGAATCCATGTTTGTTACCATTCCGTCTACAAAATCGATAATAATTACCGTGTTTGCAGCTGTGGACATATTGGTCTTGGTGTATTCCCATTGTTCCGAGCCGTTGTCGAATCTACGGAAATCGGGTTTTCCAAGTAAATGGCTGACTTCTTCTTGGGACATCCCTCTCTGTACTTTCATAATAGTGCTACTAGTAGTCAAACCGCAACTGATGACTAAAGTACAAATGGTTAACGCTAATAATGTTTGTTTCAATCTTCTCATTTTTTTGTTTTTTTGTTTGTAACAAAGATAAGTTGGGAAAAGGTATATTCTTCTATCTTTTTCCCTATTTATTTTTAGGGATTTCCCTACTGTTTATATGGTAATTCTTCTAAGAACTGAAATTTATTGTTAGGAAGATTGAGTTTGAAATCTTTAAATTCATATTCTGGAAGATTGGTTGTATTTTTCTCTTGTTGGAAATGTGATTGATTATTTTAACTTCATCTATAATTAATGTAAAAACTTTATTTTCACTTTTAACTTCTTGTTCTCGGGTGGTTCTAACCTATAAACTTTTGATGAATAGATGATAAACGAAGATAAAATTAGGGAAGTATGGGCTTCCGACCCGGAACGGGGATTTAAATTGTTGATAGATTTTTTTCAACAGCCCATATATTGGCATATCCGGAGATTGGTTGTATCACATGAGGATGCAGAGGATATTTTGCAGGAAGTCTTTATTCGCGTCTTTCGCCATCTTCCTCAGTTTAGGGAGGAAAGTTCATTGGGAACATGGATTTATCGGATAGCGACCAATGAGTGTCTCCGTTTTCTGAATATGCGTAAAGAACAAGCTGTTTCGGCGGAAGAAGTTCAGGAAGAGTTAATGAATAAGTTGATGGCGTCAGATTATGTGGATTATGAGAACGAAATGGCGGTGAAATTTCAGCAGGCTATTTTGATGCTTCCTGAAAAACAGCGGGTAGTTTTCAATCTTCGTTATTATGATGAACTGGAATATGAAGAAATTAGCAGGATTACGGACACGAAGGTGGATACGTTGAAAGTGAATTATCATTATGCAAAAGAGAAGATAAAAGAGTACATGATAAATAATTAAAGATAGGATGGAAAAGGAGTTTGATTTTAAGAATATTGGGAAGCGGATGCCTTATCGTACCCCTGATGGCTTTTTCGGAAAAATGCAAAAACAAGTATTGGAGCGTACCCAGGCTGAGAGGTTTAATAGGCAGAATAGAATAAAATTGATTATTGGGGCTACTTTAGCTATTGCGGCTGTCATGTTGGGAGTTCTTTTCTTTCCGATATCTCAACCTGTGGCAGAGGAGTTGCCTTCTCATTCACTTATTGTTTCTACGGATTTAGACTCTTCTTATTCAGATACTTTGGATCGTTATATAGAATCTATGTCTGATGAGGAATTAGCAGAATGGGTGGAATTGTCTGAAAATGATATATTTATAAATTGATTAATCACTAAAAACAAAAAAATGATGAGAACAAAATTTTTTTTAATGGTGTTGGCAGCCATTGTTATGGGAAGTCAGGTAACACTTTTTGCCCAAGAAAAGAAAGAAACTAAATCTGAAAGAAGGCAGTTTAATAAAGAACAGATGCTGGAAATACAGTGCAATCAAATTATAAAAGGATTGGCATTGGATGACGCAACGGCTACTAAATTTATTCCGGTGTATAAACAATACATGGAAGAAATGCAGGCTACTCGTCATATGGGAGTTTGTCGAAATGTTGCAAATAGAACGGCCGCCGATAAACAGATCCCCAAACCGGTCCCTACAGATGCTGAAGTGGAGCAGGCTATTAAGGCACGTTTCGCGCAGAGTAGAAAGATACTGGATATTCGTGAGGAATATTATAATGAGTTTCGGAAATTTCTTTCTCCTAAACAAATTCAGAAAATGTATAATATGGAGAAACACAATGGTGATAAATTTCGTAAAGAGATGAAAAAAAGACAAGGAATGAAAAAGCAGCATGATGGAAGAAGACATATGTCACAGGGCGATGTGAAGAAGTAAATATGGGTGAAATGGGGAAAAAATAGTACTTTCATTGTCTTTATGGCTTTATTCTTTTAGTGGCTGCTGTTTATGGTAGCCACTATTTTGTTTTCTCATTGGAAGTATATATTTTTGTGAAGCTAACAGTAGCTATTTAATTAATAAAAATAATATGATGAAAGTAAAGAAATTAAGTGGCAAAGTTCAGGATGCACAACAAATACCGACCTTATTTGATCATGAGAACATAATGTATTATCCTATTAATATAGTGAACTGGAAAGAATATCCTTATCAACCTCAAGTCTCTTTTCGTATAGCCTATACAAATGATGCTATATTAGTTCATTATAAAGTAGTAGAAGATAGTGTTCGTGCCAAATACGGTGAAGATAACGGTAGTGTCTGGACAGATTCCTGTGTGGAATTTTTCTCTATTCCTGCGAGAGATGGCGTTTATTACAATTTGGAATGTAACTGTATCGCTACGATTCTTTTAGCAGCAGGTTCGGAGCGTAGTAATCGAGAAATGGCTCCTCTTGAAATAACAGATCAGGTGAAGCGTTGGGCTAGTTTGGGCAGAGAAACTTTTGAAGAAAAGATAGGAGAATGTACTTGGGAGGTTGCTTTGCAGATTCCGTATAAGGTATTTTTTAAGCATACCATTACCAAGTTGGATGGAATGGTTGTACGAGCTAATTTTTATAAATGTGGAGATGAATTGCAAAAGCCTCATTTCTTATCATGGAGTCCTATAAAAATAGAGAAGCCGGATTTTCATCGTCCGGATTTCTTTGGACTTTTGGAATTCGAATGAAATTCGTAATTAATTTAAAAAGATTGCATACAGCTGGATAAAAATGGTAAGTTTGCAACTATATATAACGGATAAAGTATAGTAGCGATTTTGAAACAGTTTTATATGATGAAACATACGTTGAAATTTATATTAATCGGGTTGCTTTGTTGTCTATGTAATTTTACAGTGCAAGCGCAAACCCGTAACCGGCAGTATGAGGAATATATTCATAAGTATAAAGATCTTGCTGTCGATGAGATGAAACGGTATCGTATTCCTGCCAGCATCACTTTGGCTCAAGGATTATTGGAATCAGGGGCGGGAAAAAGTACGCTGGCTCGTAAATCCAATAATCATTTTGGTATAAAATGTGGTGGTGACTGGACTGGTCGTACTGTACGGCATGATGATGATGCCCGTAATGAATGTTTTCGTGCCTATAAGCACCCTCGTGAGTCATATGAAGATCATTCTAAATTTTTAAAAGGACGTTCACGTTATGCATCTCTTTTTAAATTAAAAATCACCGATTATAAAGGATGGGCACATGGGCTGAAGAAGGCGGGATATGCTACTGACCCTCGCTATGCGTATCGTTTAATTGATATCATTGAATTATATGAATTACATAAGTATGATACCAAGGATGGTATAAAGTGGATGAAGGAATTCCCAAACCCGCATCAGCCTTATTTAGCTAATGATTTACTTTATATTGTGGTACGCCCGGGGGATACATTTAAAAAACTTTCTAAAGAATTTGATATCAGTCAACGTAAGTTGAGGAAATACAATGATCTTTATAAAGGATATGTATTGAAACCAGGTGATATTATTTATTTGGATAAAAAGCATCGTCGTGCGGATAAGGAACACATAGTTCATGTTGTCCGTGAGGGAGAATCTATGTATTCCATTTCCCAAAAGTATGGTATTCGTCTGAAGAATTTATATAAGATGAATAAGATGAAACCGGAAGATTCTTCTCCTAAAGTAGGTGATATATTGCGTTTGCGTTAGTCATTATAGTACGGTAACTGATGTTTAAAAACGTACAGGGTGTCCGATTTCGGACACCCTGTACGTTTTGTTTGTTATTGATTATCAATAAGTTGCTTTCTTGGCACGGATGTTGTTTATTCTTTAGTACAAAAATGACAATAATAAAATTACAATAAGTTATGGACAGAGAAATCCCTAAAGAAGTGCGTGATAAGGAACGCAAAAAGAAGTTCATTAAATATGGTGCAATAGGTGTGGCGGCAGTGGTATGTATAGCTGTATTGATTTCGTTTATGCGAAGTAGCGTCAATAAGAAAGATTTGGTGTTTTCAGAAGTAGACAATGGAACTATTGAAGTAAGTGTCAGTGCTTCCGGTAAGGTTGTCCCGGCTTTTGAAGAGATTATCAATTCACCTATTAATACTCGTATCGTGGAAGTTTACCGTAAGGGAGGAGACAGCGTGGATGTAGGTACGCCGATTTTGAAACTTGATTTGCAGAGTACGGAAACCGAATACAAGAAATTGCTGGATGAAGAACAGATGAAACGTTATCAGTTAGAGCAGTTGAAAGTGAATAATAATACGTATCTGAGCGATTTATCAATGCAAGTGAAAATTTCTGCCATGAAATTGAACCGTATGGAGGTAGAACTTCGCAACGAACGTTATTTGGATAGCTTGGGTTCTGGAACAACGGACAAGGTTCGTCAGGCTGAATTGAACTTCAATACAGGAAAACTGGAATTGGAACAGCTCCGTCAGCAATACGCAAATGAATCGAAAGTAAAAGAGGCTGATTTGAAAGTGAAGGAATTGGAATTCAATATTTTCTCAAAGAGTCTTGCTGAAATGAAACGTACATTGGATGACGCTCAAATTCGTTCACCGCGTAAAGCGATTCTTACCTATATTAATAATCAGGTAGGTGCGCAGGTGGCGGAAGGTAGTCAAGTAGCTATCATTTCTGATTTGAGCCACTTTAAAGTGGAAGGTGAAATAGCTGATACATACGGTGACCGTGTGGCAGCAGGTGGACGTGCCATAGTCAAGATTGGCAATGAGAAACTGGAAGGAACGGTAAGTAGTGTGACACCGTTGAGTAAGAATGGGGTGATTTCGTTCATTGTACAACTGAATGAAGATAATAACAAGCGATTGCGTTCCGGCTTGAAGACGGATGTATATGTAATGAATGCCGTGAAAGAAGGGGTTTTAAGATTGGCGAATGCTTCTTATTATGTCGGTCGCGGTGAATATGAATTATTTGTTCAGGATAGTAAGGATGAAGTAGTGAAGCGTAAAGTTCAATTGGGTGACAGTAATTTTGAATATGTGGAAGTCATATCGGGATTGAAACCGGGTGACAAGGTGGTTGTCAGCGATATGAGCAGTTACAAAAACAAGAATAAGTTGAAGTTGAAATAAGAAGCAGCTATGACATAAACAACAAGATAAAACTCTCTCTTAATTAATACATTGATTGTTACGGGAAATGAAGTGTCTTTTCTTCCTTTTCACTCATTTCCCGAACATAATTTAATTTGTTCTTAGGCTATGTCGTTTTTTTGATTGTTTACTTTTTTATATTATTCATAATGCTTGTTGGCATTCTTATTCCGGTATACAGCATCAGTTGTATTAGTCCGGTAGATGTGTTGTGGGATGAATACGACTGACAAAAACGATCATACTGTCCGTTATCGGACAATATATTAAATAATAATCTGTTGAAAATTAAATGTTTATTGCTTTGGTATATCTTTTGATTCATAAAAATAAAAAGTGTATAAGATTAACAATTTAAATAAGAAAAATTATGGCAATGATTAAATTAACCGGTATCAATAAAATCTACCGTACCAATGAGATTGAAACATTAGCACTGGAAAATGTAAATTTGGATGTGATTAAAGGCGAATTTGTTAGTATTATGGGGCCTTCCGGTTGCGGTAAGTCTACCTTGTTGAATATTATGGGGTTATTGGATGCTCCCAGCAGTGGAAAGATTGAAATAAACGGTACTTCTGTAGAAAGTATGAAAGATAAAGAACTGGCTGCTTTTCGTAATAAGACTTTGGGATTTGTGTTCCAGTCATTCCACCTGATTAATTCGCTGAATGTGATTGACAATGTAGAATTGCCTTTGCTCTATAGAAAGATGGCTGCCAAGGAGCGTACCCGTTTGGCAAAAGAAGTGTTGGAGCGTGTCGGTTTAAGTCATCGTATGCGCCACATGCCCACACAGCTTTCCGGTGGTCAGTGTCAGCGTGTGGCGATAGCCCGTGCTATTGTGGGCAATCCCGAAATTATCCTTGCCGATGAGCCTACCGGAAATTTGGACTCAAAAATGGGTGCTGAAGTAATGGAGTTGTTGCATAAATTGAATAAAGAAGATGGACGTACCATTGTGATGGTAACCCATAATGAAGAACAAGCCAAACAGACTTCAAGAACTATCCGTTTCTTTGATGGCCGTCAGGTGCAATAACTGGAGGCTACTTCATTTTTTCTACGGACCATTAATGAAAAGGTACTATAATGATAAAAAAAACAATAGGACAAGTAATTTATCAATTGCGTAACCAACCGTTACTAAGTGCAATTACTATATTGGGAACTGCCCTCGCTATTGCTTTGATAATGGTTATTCTAATTGTCTATCAAGCGAAAACGGCGGACTATGCTCCTGAAGTAAATCGTTCACGCTCGCTTTACGTCAAATGGGAGCGTACGGTATATGACAAGAAAGAACCTAACAGCGCAGGTCATTCCCGACCTTCATTGTGGATGGCTAAAGAAGTCTTTTATCCGTTGAAAACTCCCGAAGCTGTATGCGTTACTTATGAAGCCGGTGAAGTATTAGTCAGTACTCCAGGAGCTGATGAAGAGGTCAATACACCGTTGTTACTGACAGATGCTGATTTTTGGAAGATATACCAATTTCATTACTTGTCGGGAAAACCTTTTACCCAGGCTGACTTTCAGTCGGGAATAAAGAAAGCTGTTATTGTTGAAAGTGTGGCGAGGCGTCTTTATGGAGATGTGGACGCTGCTATTGGGAAACCTGTACAGATTAATTTTACTGATTATACTGTTTGTGGTGTAGTAGAGAATGTAAATCGTTTTTGTGAGTTTGCATGGAGTGAGGTTTATGCACCTTATTCTTCGAATGCGATAGCCAATAAGGTGGAAGCAGGAGAAACTCAGGGAAATCATATCATTACTATCTTGGCGCATAGTTCAGATGATTTTGAGAAAATCCGTAATGAGGTGGCCCGTGGAGTGGCACAGATTAATACGACACTGGGTGAGAGAGAATTGCAACTGATGGGGCAACCGGATAACTTCCGTACTCAGTTGAATCGTAAATTTGCCAACTCGTATGAAAATCTGGATGCGGCATATTGGAAATATGGCATTATGATTATTGTTATTTTATTGGTTCCCGCCATTAATCTAAGCGGATTGACACATACCCGTATGCGTCGTCGGCTGGAAGAATTAGGTATTCGTAAATCTTTTGGCGCTACACAGGGAGAGTTGGTGTGGCAGGTTTTGAACGAGAACTTTGTATTGACATTAATCGGTGGGATGCTGGGACTTGGACTTTCTTATCTGTGTCTGTGGCTGATGAGTGATTGGTTGCTTCAGACTGCTTGGGGAGCAACAGCTACCATGAATGTTTCTATGGTCAGTCCTGTTGTATTTTTTGTGGCGCTTTGTTTTTGTCTGGTGCTTAATTTGCTTTCGGCATACATTCCTGCCTGGCGTGTTGCCCATACTCCGATTGTCGATTCGTTAAATCAAAAACTCTAAGGCTATGCTGATTCATTTATTAATTATTATAAAGAATAATCTTCGTGCCAATCTGTTGCTGATGGCTGGAATGTTCGTCATTGCTACTTCACTGTGGTATGCTGTGGATTATGTGTATGCTGTGGTAGTGAACCAACAGAAATCATTAGGGTTTGATTGGGAGCATGTATATTATGTACAAGCGGCCGTCTTACCCAATGAAAGCGTGGAGTGTGACACAGCAAGTCGGTCTGATGATGAAGTGACAGCTGAATATTTGGAATTTTATAATCGGCTGCAACATCATCCGGCAGTAGAAAGTGCATGTTATACTTTGATGCATTTCCATTATATATGGAAAAACGGTAGTGGAACCATGTCTTATGATACATTGAAGACCAGTGCGATGTATCGGGAAGTCACTCCTTCTTATTTTACCGTGTTTCGTGTCAGAGGGGCTGATGAATGTTCGCCTGAAGAGTTGTCCCGGCGGGCATCACATACCAATGATTTTGTGGTGACGGAAAATACAGCTTGTCGGCTGTTGAATCCGGACATAAATAATATGACTGTAAAAGGAGTGGAGCTAGCCGGTCGGTTTATTCATAGTGGGGTTTCCATGCGCGAGGATGAACCAGATTCGGTGCGTGTGGCCGCCGTATGCGAGAATCAGAAATATAATGAATATTCCAATTGGAGTAAAGCCGTTTATCGCATTGTACAGTTGGGACAGGGAGATTTTAAGATAAGCTATGGCAGTATTCCTTATCATGATATATTTATTCGTGTGAAGGCAGATGCCGACCGTCCTGGCTTTGTGGAATCATTCCGGAAAGAGATGAAGAAACAGCTGCGTGTGGGTAATCTGTATCTGGCGGATATGCGTCCTATGAGTTATTACCGGAATGAACATCTGGCTGATTATCGTAGCGATCTTTATACTTATTTGGCCATTGCTGGATTCTTTTTAGCTAATGCGTTTTTGGCCATATTGGGTACTTTCTGGTTCCGTACGCAGCAGCGTCGTGAAGAACTGGCCGTCCGTCTGGTTGCTGGGGCTACGCCGCACAGTCTTCAGACTCTTTTAATGGGAGAAGGCTTTCTACTGATAACCATCGCTTATATTCCTGCTTTGGTTGTAGCTTATAATTTAGGTATTTCTGATTTAGTAGAGACATGGCCTGTAGAATGGAGTTTCACACGTTTCCTGATAGGAGGGCTTGTTACTTTTCTGTTACTTTGGGCTATTGCCGCTATCAGCATTTGGTTTCCGGCACGGCAGGCCATGAGTATCCAGCCAGCTGAGGCATTGCATGGTGAGTAAATCAGATATTCATTTTATTAAAAGATGGAATTAATGAAAAACGGAGATACATTTGGGATCTATTTGGAAATATAGAACATTGTATCTCTGCTTTAATTTATATATCAGGAAGTGAAATCGTGTGCGAAAATGAAGTTGGTGTTCATTTTCGGACAGTGTATAATAAAGATAATATGTTTATATTCAGTTTTTTGTGTCTTTGGCATGACTTTGGCTAGTATAGATATAAAGTGTATAAGAAAATAATAAAATAGAATTCGAAAATGATAAAACAGTATTACAAGCAAGCTTTGGCACAACTACGCCAACATCCGCTTATCAGTATTATCGGTATTGTGGGGACTGCGCTGAGTATTTTCCTTATTATGTTGGTAGTGATGATGCAACAAGTAAAGGTCGCTCCTTTTTCTCCCGAGTCCAATCGTAACCGTTTTTTACATGTACATTATATGAGTATCAGTCATAAAGATTGGGGAAATGGGACAAGTAATGGTCCGATGAGTGTACAGACTGCACGTGAAGTATACAAATCGTTGAAGACTCCTGAGGCTGTTACTGTTTATTGTTGCATGACGGTGTCCACTCCTGTTTCCCTACCTGGTGCGCCTGCGATAGGAGCTGATGTGCGTGAGACAGATGATACATTTTTTCATGTGTTCGATTTTCAGTTTACAGATGGAAAGCCGTATGATGAAGCTACTTTTACAGCTGGGCGCCCTGTAGCTGTTATAACAGAGAGCATATCACGTGCCTTGTTTGGTTCTATTCAGTCTGTAGGTAAAGAATTTCTGCTGAGTCATGCTCCTTATCGTGTAGTAGGAGTAGTGAAAGATGTTTCAACTCTTGCCGATATGGCTTACGGGCAAGTATGGATTCCTTTCACTTCGACCAACCTGTCTAATGACACATGGAGTGATAACCACATGGGAATGATGAGTGTAACTCTGTTGGCGCATGACCGTGAGGATTTTGATGAGATTCGTGCTGAGGCTAAGCGCCGTATGAATGAGTATAATTCAATACTTGCTGATCAAGGGTATACATTGATAGATCGCAACCGTCCTTATGACCAGGAAACCCAATCGATTTCTTTTGCTGCCAATTTGGAACCGGATTTAAAAGCGGCTCGTCGTGAGCGTGTCATTATCTTTATTATTCTATTATTGGTTCCTGCCATAAATTTGAGCAGCATGACGCAAAGCCGTTTGCGTCAGCGTGTAGCCGAGATAGGTGTGCGTCGTGCATTTGGAAGTACCCGCATAGAGATGGTGGGGCAGATTGTGATGGAAAATCTCGTAATCACTTTGTTGGCAGGGGCTATCGGATTGCTCATTAGTATATTATTCGCTTATTGGGGCACTGATATATTGTTTGCACAACCTTATAGTGTTACTCTGAATGCGCCTACTGTTGATTCCAGAATTTTATTGCAACCATCTACTTTCCTCTATGCATTGTTGTTCTGTTTTGTATTGAATTTGCTTAGTAGCGGTATTCCCGCATGGCGGGCATCGCGTACTAACATAGTCAATGCTTTGGGAGGAAAGATACATTAATAGATGAAAAATTAAGAATTTAAAAGAAGAGTTAGAATGAATAAGAAACTATTGACACAGATAAAGAATGAGTGGCGTTCCAATCTTTGGCTTGTTACCGAATTGTTGTTGGTGAGCGTTGTTATGTGGTATATTGTCGATTATATGTATGTTAAGGCAGCTGTTTACTATGAGCCACGTGGTTTTGATATCTCCCATTGTTATTTGATACAAATGGGACGCCTTACTGATAAAAGTCCTGATTTTATTCCTAATCAGACAAAAGAGCAGCAGCGGGAAGATGTGAAAGGACTTGCCGAGCGTCTTAAATATCGTCCGGATATAGAGGCGGTTGGTTTTGGTCAGAATTCTTATCCTTATAATGGGAGTAACAGCGGTACGGAGGTTAGATATGACACACTTCAGTCGCCGGGATGGACTATTCGACGTTTAGTAAGTCCTGATTTTGTCCGGGTTTTCCAGTATCATGGTACTCGTGGGGAAACTCCTGAACAATTGGCGGAGTTGCTTAGCCATCCCAAGAATTTTTTGGCTTCCGATAATTTATACAAGAAACGTTACGGAAGAGATTTGACTCCATTGGTAGGAAAACAGTTTTATTTGTTTGGAGATACGACGGAAACCTATACGCTGGGAGCATCGTTGGAGGTAGTCCGGTATTCAGATTATGAGCAGGCATGGAACAGCTACAGTATGGTGAAACTTTTGCCGGAGAATTGGTATGATGTGGGACTTGAATTGTGTGTACGGGTAAAAGAAGATCAGGATAAAGATTTTATAACCCGTTTGAAAGCTGATAGTGAGAAGCTATATCGGGTGGGGAATGTGTTTATAGCCGAAGTGCGTTCGTTTGATGATATCCGTCGTAACTATCAACAGTCACAAACCAATTCCATGCGCAGCTATATTTTGGGTATGGTTTTTTTATTGTTGAATATTTTTTTAGGATTGCTGGGCACGTTCTGGTTTCGTACTCAGCAACGACGTGGTGAGATTGCTTTGATGAAATCTTTGGGAGGAACAGACCACAGTGTCTTTGTACGCCAGTTGGTGGAAGGATTACTGCTATTGGTTATAGCCACTATTCCGGCTGTTTTTATCAATTGGAATCTGGCAAATAGTGAATTGAATGCTTGGATGAATGGTACTACTATTGAAGGTGGACGCTTCATAATAACAGTTCTTATCTCCTTTATTTTGATTGCATTGATGATTGTAGTAGGCATTTGGATTCCTGCACGTAAGGCTATGAAAGTTCAGCCGGCGGAAGCATTGCATAATGAGTAATTTCTTTTTTTGTTAAAAGATTTTAGAGCATAGCACAAACATGATAAAACTATATTTCAAACAGGCTTTTTTCCAACTACGTGAGAATAGGCTCATCAGCTTGGTCTCTATTATAGGAACGGCATTGGCTATTTGTATGATCATGGTCATCGTTTTGGTGTTGGAAGTGCGCATTACGGATTGTGTGCCTGAGGTGAACCGTTCACGTTCTCTTTATATGAAAGCGATGTCTATTCATCAGAAAGGAGATACTAGTGATAATTCATCAAACGGCTGTATGTCACTTACGGTGGCTAAAGAGTGTTTTAAGGCGCTTACTGTTCCTGAGACGGTAACTATAGTGTCTACAGGAGGCAGGATGCGTATTTCTGTACCTGCGGGAAAAACGATGACAGTGGATAATCTTGAAACTGACGATACTTTTTGGAAAGTGTTCTCTTTTGATTTTATTGCCGGAAAGCCGTTTACGGCTGCCGATAGTGAAAGCGGACTTCCTAAGGTTGTAATTAGCGCTTCTGTGGCCCGGAATTTATTTGGTACGGTAGAAGCAGTGGGGCGTACAGTCCAACTTAACTTGGCCGATTATACGGTAGTGGGTGTTGTGAAAGATGTATCCAAACTGGCTGTTTCTTCGTATGCGCAGATTTGGATACCTTTCAATTCAACTGAAATAGCCAGGAAGTGTTGGTATGACAATGCGATGGGAACTTTTCGTGTGGTCATTCTGGCACATTCGGAGAAAGATTTTCCTGCTATCAGAGAAGAGGTGGAACGTCTGCGTCAGAAATTTAATGACGGATTGCAGGATTCTGAAATCTTTTATCGTGGACAACCCGATGATCGTTTCTCTTTTATCTTTCGTCACTGGGGAAGAGAGTTACAGGCGAAGGAAGCTTATTTGTACTACCTGCTGGTGATTGTCATTTTATTGTTGGTACCGGCTATAAATCTTAGTAGCATGACTTTGTCCCGTATGCGGAAGCGCATGTCGGAAATAGGAGTGAGGAAGGCATTTGGTGCTACTGCCAATGTCTTGTTGAGGCAAGTGTTTTATGAAAACTTATTATTGACGCTCATAGCCGGAGCAGTAGGAATGCTTTTCAGTTATGCATGTACTTTTTTATTGAATGATTTCTTATTTTCCAATAGCGAGAACCGTGCCCAAATAGGAGAAACCAGTCTTTCGGCAGATATGTTGTTCAGTCCCTGGATATTCTTGGCCGCATTCATTTTCTGCCTGCTCTTGAATTTGCTGTCAGCGTGCATTCCTGCCTGGAGGGCATCGCGCATGAATATTACGGACGCTTTAAACCAACGTTAGATCATGAACAGGAATTTATTGAAACAGATATGGAACGAGCGCCGCAGCAATGCGTTTCTGTGGATGGAACTTTTTGTGGTGTTTGTCATATTATGGTATATTGTGGATGTGGTATATGTCACATTGAGCATCTATAATTTGCCGATGGGCTTTGATATAGAAAATACGTATGTTCTTCGTTTTGAGCGGATGACTTCGAAGGCGGCTGCTTATCAGCCTGGCCGTACTATGAAAGAAGATGTTGCCGATTTGCATGAAATTGTAAACAGGCTTGCGCATCGTCCGGATGTGGAAGCAGTCAGCCTCTCGCAAAACTGTATACCTTATAATGACGGTGCAAACAGTTTTTCATTTTATCTGGATACAGTCCCGGTACGTAGTTTGAAACGATGGATAACTCCGGAGTATTTTAATGTATTCCGTTATCGCAATATAGACGGTTCGGATAGTGAAAGCCTTGCTGAGGCACTGACACCGTCCGGCATGGTCTTATCTGTGAATATTGCCGATGTTTATCAGGATGCACCTTGGCATGGTAAGGAACTTTTAGGGCGTAGGGTGCCTGTTTGGCGGAATGAGCCGGAGGCGGAGCACCTTTCTATAGCTGCTCTTACCGAGCCGGTCCGTTATGATCATTTTACAGCTCCGGATGATTACGGCTCCCGTTATGCTGCTGTGTACCTGACAGATGAGGTAATGGAATCCTTGGGCGAAACGGTTTATATAGAAGTTTGCCTACGTGTTCGTGAGGGACAGAATGATGGATTCATAGACCGTTTGATAGTGGATGCCGACCGTCAATATCAGGTGGGCAATCTATATCTTTTGGATATAACTCCTTTGAGTGATGTACGCACTGCTTATGAAACGGATTCGGTGAATGAGTTGAATACGCAATTTTGTATCATATTTTTCTTATTGCTGAATATCTTTCTAGGCATTATCGGAACTTTCTGGTTCCGGACACAGCATCGGCGTGTCGAAATTGCGTTGCGTATAGCTTTAGGTTCTACCCGTTGGGGAATCTGCGGTCGTCTGATGGGGGAAGGAGTCTTTTTATTGTTGGTATCTGCTATTCCTGCATTGGTCGTAGCGTGGAATTTGGGATATGCCGAACTGGTGGAAGTTACACGTATGCCTTTTACGGAAGGTCGTTTTGCGATTACAATTCTGGGCACTTTCATTCTGATTGCTGGAATGATTGTCATTGGAATAGGATACCCTGCCCGTCGTGCCATGAGTATCGAACCGGCTGAGGCATTACATGAAGAATAAATAAAATGAAGAGATAAAACGAATGAAACAGCTATTATTACAAGCATTTAATCTGATACGGCAGAATCCTTTTTATGCTACAATCAGTATTATAGGAACAGCTGTCACTATCGCTTTTGTTATGGTGGTAGTGATGATTTATGACTTCCGTACAATGGATATGGCTCCGGAAAGTGATCGGAGCGATATGATGTATACAGGTTCGGGAATGACCTATCGTAAGCAGGATCATACCAACCAGAACAGCGGTATGGGACGCAAGGCTTTTGAAGCATTGTTTTCAGAGCTCCCTGGTGTAAAAGAGGTTACTTGGTATCGTGGCGTTTCCAAGACCCCTTGTAACTTGTCCGCTTCGAATGAGATATTCAACTATTTTGTGCGGCCTGTGGCTGATAACTGGTTTAAGTTCTTTGATTATGAATTTATAGCGGGACGTCCTTTCACACAAGAGGAGTATGATGCCCGTCGGTGTGTCAGTGTGGTAACCGAGCGTATGGCCTTGCAGCTTTTCGGCACGACGGATGTGGTAGGAAAAGAATATCAAAGTAATTTTTTTCCGACTAAAGTGGTAGGCGTGGTGAAAGATGTCAATGCTATTTTCCAGACAGCATACGCTGATGCTTTTGTTCCTTTCTCATTGGAAAATGAAGACTATTATGCTACTTGGACAGGGGGCTTGGGAGGAATCCGTCTGGGATTGCTCAAACTGCTGCCGGACACTCGTCCTGCAGAGGTACGGACTGAAGTACAGCATCGGCAGGATCGTTTGAATAGTTCAACGGCAGAATATGCTTTCGAGATGAACGAACTCTATACTCATACGGAATATACCTTTTTTCGTGGAAAAGATATTAGTGCACCGTTGGTTTACAGTATGTTATTGATGGTCTTGCTGATTGTTCCTGCTATTAATATCTCAGGTATGACCAATGCCCGAATGCAGGAGCGTGTGACAGAGATTGCAGTTCGCAAGGCGTATGGTGCATCACGTATTTCCATTATGGTGAGGTTGTTTTTAGAGAATCTGTTTACGGTCTTTTTGGGTGGAATTTTAGGATATCTGTTTTCGTGTGTGTTGGTTTGGCTGGGACGTGTATGGTTGTTTGGTAGCGGCGAGGTAGAATTATCAGATATCAGTCTGGATGGAGGTTTGTTGTTGCATCCTGCTTTATTTGTGTTGGTTTTCGGCGTATGTGTTGTTTTTAATTTATTGTCGGTATTGATTCCGGTATGGATGGTCACACATCGTAATATTGCGACTACCATCAAAGGAGAATAGGAGGAAAGAAAAATGATAAAGAGTTTATTCAGACAAATGTGGAACCAGAGGCACGCCAATGTATGGGTGTGGGTTGAATTGATTGTTGTTCTTATCTTGCTATGGTACAGCATCGATCTGGTTTATAATTATGAGGCTGCTGCCCGTCAGACTAAAGGATATGACACGGAGAATGTTTTTGATATTCAATTGAATATTAAGCCGGCTTTGCAAAATGATTCTGTATTAATGAGTCATTCTGCTGAATATTTGGAACAAATCTATCATTTAATCCAACAATATCAAGGGGTGGAGGAAGCTTGTTTTTATTATGGGACAA
>OGYV01000079.1_pt1 | contig 75684 bp, 62 predicted proteins | sample 1576651 | NCBI WGS metagenome assembly OGYV01 (sample SAMEA3541570, study PRJEB24748) | human gut metagenome | biome: human gut; feature: human-associated habitat; material: faeces | place: China | collected 2012
GCTGCGATCAAGCCCTGGAGGATTCGAAGGGAGCTGGCCGTATAGGACTTACCCGGGTGCAAAGGTAGGTATTTTTATTAAACCTGCAATAGGGGGCTTGCTTTTTTTTGTAAGGCTCATCAGTAAGCACCTACTTTTCAGAGATTTAAAATCGAAAAAAAAATGTTTTTTTTCTGTCCGGATAGCTTTATTAACTTTAACAGGCATAAATTCCATACCAACCAATATTATTTGTACCTTTGTGCGCTATTTATTAATAAAATGACAGAGAGCAGAAGTAACTTACAAAAATATGCCATGCATTTTGGCACCTATATGGGAGTATACTGGATACTTAAGTTCATTCTATTCCCACTGGGATTATCTATTCCATTTCTTTTATTCCTGTTTTTCGGACTGACTTTAGGAGTTCCGTTTATGGGATATTATTACGCACGTACCTATCGCGACAAAGTATGTGGCGGTTCCATCCGTTTTCTGCAAGCATGGGTATTTATTGTCTTTATGTATATGTTTGCGGCACTCCTTACGGCAGTAGCTCATTATATTTATTTCCGGTTCATCGACCATGGTTTTATTGTAAACACCTATATGGGAATGTTTGACGAATTGACTAATAAAGATGTACCAGGCGTAGAAGGTTATATCGGACAACTCAAAGAAGTGATGGAAATGATCAGTACATTGACACCGATAGACATTACCATGCAACTGATGTCGCAAAATGTGTTCTATGGCAGCATATTAGCCGTCCCCACTGCCTTATTTGTAATGCGAAAGCCCAAATCACCGGAGGTACAACCTCTATAATTTATAATATCTAATTCATATAAAAAATGGATATATCTGTTGTAGTACCGTTGTTCAATGAAGAAGAATCCATCCCGGAACTTTATGCCTGGATTGAGAAAGTGATGAAAGCCAATGGCTTTTCGTACGAAGTTATCTTTGTAAATGATGGTAGTACCGACCGTTCATGGGAGATTATCGAATCACTCCAAAAACAGTCGAGCACAGTAAAAGGTATCAAATTCCGACGAAATTACGGGAAATCACCTGCCCTATATTGCGGATTCGAACGAGCCGAGGGCGATGTAGTAATCACTATGGATGCTGATTTGCAAGATAGTCCCGACGAAATACCGGAACTATATCGCATGATTACCGAAGAAGGGTATGACCTTGTCTCAGGATATAAACAAAAAAGATACGATCCGCTATCGAAAACTTTGCCTACCAAATTATTTAATGCGACTGCACGCAAAGTTTCGGGAATACATAACCTCCACGACTTTAATTGTGGACTGAAAGCTTATCGTAAAGCTGTAGTGAAGAACATCGAGGTATATGGAGAAATGCACCGCTATATCCCTTATCTGGCAAAAAATGCCGGATTTCAGAAGATCGGCGAAAAGGTGGTACATCATCAAGCACGTAAATTCGGAAAGACCAAATTTGGCGGGTGGAACCGTTTCTTCAACGGGTATCTTGACTTAATCTCTCTCTGGTTCCTTTCCAAATTCGGCATTAAGCCGATGCACTTTTTCGGATTGTTAGGTTCACTGATGTTCATACTGGGATTCATCTCAGTGGTTATTGTAGGAGCCAGTAAGTTATACAATATGAATCACGGCATGCCTTACCGCCTGGTAACAGACTCCCCTTATTTTTATCTGTCACTGACTGCCATGATTATCGGAACACAGCTATTCCTGGCTGGTTTCCTTGGTGAACTGATCTCACGAAACGCTCCGGAACGTAACAATTACCTGATAGAAAAAATAATATAATGAATGATAAATGAAACCTGTACGATGAAAAAATTAATAAAACTGATACTCTTCCTGATGATAGCTTACCCACTGACCGGTGCTATCTTTTCTGCTTGCTCGGAAGAGAGCGACTGCTCCATGACCGGACGTCCGATGGTTTATGCCAATATGTATACCATCAATCCGGAAACAAAAGCCGTACTGAACGACACTCTTGACTCTCTGACCGTAACAGCGTTCGGAACTGACTCAATTATCATCAATAATCAAAAAAAGGTTCATGATATCGCCCTTCCTCTACGCTACACAAGTGACTCTACCATTCTTGTGTTTCATTATACCCCCCTGTTAAGAGATACAATGGTTATCCGACAAACCAATACTCCCTACTTCCAATCTATGGATTGTGGATACAGTATGAAACAAAACATTATCAGTATTCATCCGATCGATTATACAGATACCAATAAAAAGAAATATCATAGCATAGACTCCATATATATCAAATCAAATGCAGCTAACATTAATGGAACAGAAAATCTTAAAATATTCTACCGCTACAATCGTTAGTCTGCTGTGTCTTGCATTCAGTCTTCCGCTCCATGCACAACAACAAAGACCGAATGCACGTCCCTCCACTAAAGAGAAAGCTAAAGAGGAGATAAAAGTGGATACGATTCCATTTTATAATGGTACGTATGTAGGTGTAGACTTATTTGGGTTAGGCAGTAAACTACTTGGAGGGGATTTTCTAAGTTCCGAAGTAAATGTACGGGTGAACTTAAAAAGGAAATTTATCCCCACAGCAGAAATAGGTTTCGGACAGACAGATACTTGGAGCGATAATGGTATCCATTACAAAAGTGCAGCCCCTTACTTCCGTATCGGAGTAGATTATAATGTCGTTAAAGAATATTTGTATGTGGGACTGCGTTATGGATTCAGCAGTTTCAAATACGACATCTCAAGTACACCCTTTTCCGACCCTATTTATGGCGGAAGTATGGCCAATCCGGGGTTAATAGACGGTATCTGGGGAGGAAGTGTACCTTATCATTACAATGGACTAAAATCCAATATGCAATGGCTTGAGTTAGTAGCCGGAGTAAACGTTCAAATCTATAAAAGATTCTATATGGGATGGACCTTACGCTTTAAGTTCAAGACCTCGGCTTCAGTCAACGAACATGGAAATCCATGGTATGTACCGGGTTTCGGTGAATATGACTCTTCAAACATAGGTATCACATATACCCTGATTTATAAACTACCATTTTAACGACATGACAGGATTAGAAATTTGGCTGCTTGCAATTGGTTTAGCGATGGACTGTCTCGCTGTCTCTATTGCAAGCGGTATTATTTTAAAACGTATCCAATGGCGGCCTATGCTCGTCATGGCATTCTTTTTTGGACTTTTTCAAGCTATAATGCCTCTATTAGGGTGGCTGGGAGCAAGTACATTCAGTCATCTTATTGAATCGGTTGATCATTGGATCGCCTTTGCCATCTTGGCTTTCCTGGGAGGACGGATGATTAAAGAATCCTTTAAAGAAGAAGATTGTTGCCAAAGATTTAATCCGGCAAGCTTGAAAGTTGTGATAACAATGGCTATAGCAACCAGCATTGACGCATTGGCTATAGGAGTGTCTTTCGCTTTCCTGGGTATTAAGAGTTGCTCGTCCATCCTTTACCCGGTGGGCATTATCGGATTTGTCTCCTTTCTGATGTCTCTTATAGGACTCATCTTCGGCATCCGCTTTGGATGTGGTATTGCCCGAAAGCTCCGTGCTGAATTATGGGGAGGGATTATACTGATCCTTATCGGAACCAAAATATTAATAGAACACTTATTCTTTAATAATTAGCTATCAACCACAAGCCACAAGACTCTGGAAAATCATAAACAGGTTTGTCGCTTGCATACTTTTATTCATTATGGAAAAGAAAACAAGAAAAAGCTTTATTTGGCTGGCTATCCTTCTGCTGGGAACGATCTGGATATTAGCTCAACGCAATAAACAGGTACCTTACAACAGTATCAACGGCCTTGTATTCGGTACTGTATATAATATTACTTACCAATATGACGGTAATCTGAAAACAGAAATTGACGCTGAATTAAAGAGGTTCGACGGTTCCCTCTCCCCTTTCAATGACACGTCTGTTATTACCCGTGTCAACCGTAACGAAGAAATTGTAACGGATACTTTCTTCCAAACCTGTTTCAACAGATCCATGGAAATCTCAGCCGAAACCCAAGGAGCTTTCGATATTACAGTAGCTCCGTTGGCCAACGCATGGGGATTCGGTTTCAAGAAAGGTGCCTTCCCTGACTCAACCATGATAGACAGCCTGCTCCAAATCACAGGCTACCAAAAAGTGAAACTGGAAGATGGCAAAGTAATAAAAGAAGACCCCCGAGTGATGTTAAGTTGCAGTGCAGTGGCCAAAGGTTATTCAGTAGATGTGGTAGCGCGGTATCTGGATAGCAAAGGTATTAAGAACTACATGATCGATATAGGTGGAGAACTGGTCGTAAAGGGACTGAATCCCAAAGATGAAGCATGGAGAATCGGCATTAACAAACCGGTAGACGATTCGTTATCCCTCAATCAAGAGATACAAACAACGCTCAAGTTGACAGATGTCGGCATTGCTACTTCCGGAAACTATCGTAACTTTTATTATAAAGATGGCAAAAAGTATGCCCATACCATCGATCCCCGTACCGGATATCCGGTACAACACAACATTCTTTCGGCAACCGTAGTTGCAGAGGATTGCATGACTGCCGACGCATTGGCTACAGCCTTTATGGTAATGGGATTGGATGAAGCGGAGGCATTTACAAAATCACACCCAAACATAGGTGCTTATTTTATCTACAGTGATGAAAAAGGGGAGTTGAAAAGCTATTTCACAAAAAACATGGAACAATATCTTGATAAATAAAAAGAATATCCCCGGAGAAATATGTATATCCTTTCTCCGGAGATATTCTTTCGGGAGATACCGACGCAAACTGCCTACTTCATAAACACGAAATATACAGCCGCTATCAAACAGACAAAAGCAGCCACATGATTCCAATGTAATGACTCTCCTTTAAACAGTAAAGTAGAAAAGACAGTAAATATGATCAAAGTGATCACTTCTTGTATTATTTTGAGTTGCATTAATGAAAATGGTCCCCCGTTCCCACTAAACCCCAATCTATTGGCCGGAACCTGACAAGAATATTCTGCCAGCGCAATGACCCATGAAAACAAAACCACGCCATACAGAGGCCAATTACTGATCATTTTTGTCTCCTGCAGTTTCAGATGCCCATACCAGGCAAAAGTCATAAAAATATTGGAAACAATCAATAACGAAATTGCATAAACACCTTTCATACTTATATTTGAAATTAAAATTCTACTTCTTTAGGCAGTAACTCTTCCTGTACATTCGTCATGCTTCCCCAAAGGCTATATCGGGCTTCCGGATTCATCTTTTCCAATTGGCGGAGTATTCCTTTCATATCACTACGGCTCGACTGCGATTCATATGGACAGTTTTTTACTTGCTTCCTGTATCCACGTATCTGCGCGAGTTCCAGCAAGTCTGCTTCGTGCACCAGACACATCGGACGAATAATAGTCATATCAAACTTATTCATTACTAACCGTGGAGGCATTGTGCTGAATGCTCCTTGATATGTAATATTCATCAATAGTGTTTCCAGAATATCGTCCATGTGATGTCCGAGAGCAATCTTATTGCACCCCTGTTCTTTGGCAACTGTAAACAAGGCTTTTCTCCGATTCCACGAACAAAGAAAGCAAGGAGATTTGCGGGTATCAGTAGAAGGATCAAATGAGGTTTCATAAACAACCAACGGAACTCCATAACTTTCAGCATGTGCACGAAGATAATCCAAATCACTCTGATAGGGAATATTCTTCATAACCACATGTACTGCCACCACCGAAAAACGAGGTTTGAAAATACGTGAACGCTTACCTAATAATTCCACCAATGCCAAAGAATCTTTCCCTCCCGAAAGACCGACAAGCACTTTATCTCCCTCTTCTATCAGTCCATATTGAACTATCCCTTTATTAAACCGTTTTTCGATACGCCGAATGGTTTTCTCTTCTTCCGTAATCTGTGCCATAACTCTTTTAAAAATCGGCTGCAAAAGTAAGAGAAAAGAATGATTTAAAGAAGAATTAACATAATAGAAGAAGAGAAAAAAGGTTTATTTCCAATTAATTTGTATTTTTGAACTTCCGAATAATAACCCGAGACCATTTATGAAGAAAAAAAATATTCTATTCTTTCTATTATGCTTTCTCCTGACAAGCGTATCGGCACAAACCTTGGAACAAGCAAGGGCCATGTACGGTAAAGGACAATATGCTGAAGCCAAACCCGTTTTCCAGAAATATGTTAAATCGCAACCGGCAAACGGTAATTATAATCTATGGTATGGCGTATGTTGTCTTAAAACCGGTGATGCAGCCGAAGCGTTGAAGTATCTGGAAACTGCAGTAAAAAAGCGAATTCCGAGCGGGCAGCTGTACCTTGCGCAAACTTACAATGATCTATACCGGTTTCAGGATGCGGTAGACTGCTATGAAACATACATAGCTGACCTATCAAAACGGAAGAAACCCATAGAAGAAGCGGAACAACTGCTGGAAAAGGCAAAAGGAAATCTTCGCATGCTGAAAGGAGTAGAAGACGTATGTGTCATCGATAGCTTTGTAGTAGACAAGGTCGACTTCTTGAAAGCTTATAAAATAAGTGAAGAGGCAGGTAAACTTTTCACTTACAATGATTATTTCAAAACCAAAGGTTATCATCCGGGAACGGTTTATGAAACAGAAATCGGAAATCGCATTTATTACAGCGAACAAGGAGAAGAAAACCTGAATATCCTGTCCAAGACCAAAATGTTGGATGAATGGAGTCAAGGGAAACCACTTCCGGGAAGTATTAATGCCTCGGGAAACGCCAATTACCCATACGTATTGTCGGATGGAGTGACTATCTATTATGCTTCCGACGGTGATGGTTCTATGGGAGGATACGATATTTTTGTAACCCGATATAACACTAATACTGATACCTATCTGGTTCCGGAAAATGTAGGAATGCCTTTCAACTCTCCTTACAACGATTATATGTATGTCATCGATGAATACAATAATCTGGGATGGTTCGCTTCCGACCGTCACCAACCCGAGGACAAGGTTTGTATATACGTTTTCGTACCCAATGAATCCAAACGGACTTATAATTACGAAGCAATGAATCCGGAAGAAATAATCGAGTTAGCTCAACTCCATTCTTTGGAGAGCACCTGGAAAGATCAGAAAATAGTGGATAATGCCCGCCAACGCCTTGAAGCAGCTATTAACCACAAACCTGACATACAACAAAACTTCGATTTTGAGTTTGTTATTGACGACCATTCTACCTACCATCATTTGACGGATTTCAAATCTCCTAAAGCCAAACAACTGTATTTGAAATACGAACAGATGGAGAAAGACTACCGTCAGCAAACTAACAAACTAACTAACCAACGTGAGGGATTTGCACGGTCTGACAAAGACGAACAAACGAAAATGGCTCCGGCTATCCGTGATCTTGAGAAAAGGATATTCCAAATGTCGAAAGAACTGGATAAACAGGCTACCGAAGTCCGGAACGCAGAAAAACAAAATTTAAAATAACCCAATTATGGATGTACTGATCATCATTGCATTGATTGTTGCAGCAGTAATACTCTTTTTAGTTGAACTGTTTGTGATTCCGGGTATCAGCCTTGCCGGTATTTCGGCTTTGGTTTGCATCATCTATGCCAACTATTACGCTTTTGTCAATCTGGGGACAGGGGCGGGATTCACAACACTTATCATTTCAGGAGTCGCCTGCATCGGTTCGCTTGTCTGGTTTATGCGATCGAAAACTCTGGATAAGCTCGCATTGAAGAAAGATATAACATCCAAAATAGACCGAAGTGCTGCCGAAAAAGTAAAAGTGGGCGATACGGGTATCACAATTACCCGCCTGGCTCAGATTGGCAATGCTGAAATCAATGGGAATATCATAGAAGTAAAATCAATGGACGGTTTACTGAATGAAAAAACTCCGATTATAGTCAATCGGATCACTGATGGAATAATCTTTGTCGAAAAACTAAAATCCTAATATTCATTTAAAATCAAGCACAATTATGAATGTCGAACCCATGTATCTGACTATCTTCTTGATAGCAGGAGGTATTATCTTCCTGGTTCTCTTCTTTCATTATGTACCTTTCTTCCTGTGGTTGTCAGCCAAAGTATCGGGAGTTAATATTTCACTGGTACAACTTTTCCTGATGCGTATCCGTAATGTTCCGCCCTACATCATCGTACCCGGTATGATCGAAGCACATAAAGCGGGATTGAGTAACATAACCCGTGACGAACTTGAAGCACACTATCTGGCAGGCGGTCATGTGGAACGGGTAGTTCATGCGCTGGTATCGGCATCAAAAGCCAATATTGAACTTCCATTCCAGATGGCTACTGCTATAGACCTCGCAGGTCGTGATGTCTTCGAAGCCGTACAGATGTCAGTTAATCCGAAAGTTATTGATACACCTCCCGTAACAGCTGTTGCCAAAGACGGTATCCAGTTGATAGCCAAAGCACGTGTGACGGTACGCGCCAATATCCGTCAATTGGTGGGTGGTGCCGGTGAAGATACAATCCTGGCACGTGTAGGCGAAGGTATCGTTTCGTCAATCGGTTCCTCTGAAAACCATAAGTCAGTACTTGAGAATCCTGATTCTATCTCAAAACTGGTACTACGCAAAGGGCTCGATGCAGGTACTGCCTTTGAGATCCTCTCTATTGATATCGCCGATATCGATATAGGTAAGAATATTGGTGCTGCTCTACAGATAGACCAGGCAAATGCCGATAAGAATATTGCGCAAGCCAAAGCAGAAGAGCGTCGCGCAATGGCTGTGGCTACCGAACAGGAAATGAAAGCCAAAGCAGAAGAAGCCCGAGCTAATGTGATTCAAGCAGAAGCAGAAGTCCCCAAAGCCATGGCTGAAGCTTTCCGCAATGGAAATCTTGGTATTATGGATTATTACAAGATGAAAAACATCCAGGCTGACACCTCAATGCGTGAAAATATAGCTAAGCCGATTGGCGGATCTACCAGCAAACCACTGGGTGATTAAAGAGAAATCATTCACCACAAACTACACAGCATACCACAACTGACCGGAGAAGAATAATCTCTTAAAAAGAGTGGTTAATCTACGTAATTTGTGGTGAACTTATTTATAAAACTAAAAACCTTTCAATAACATGAAAAAGTATTTTCCTTCCTCCGAATTAATCATTAATGAAGATGGTTCGGTATTTCATTTGCATGTAAAGCCGGAATGGTTGGCAGACAAAGTTATATTGGTAGGTGATCCCGGACGGGTGGCTCTCGTAGCTTCTCACTTCGAAAACAAAGAATGCGAAGTGGAAAGCCGCGAATTCAAGACAATAACCGGAACTTACAAAGGCAAGCGAATAACGGTCGTATCTACAGGTATCGGTTGCGACAACATCGACATTGTGATTAATGAACTGGATGCTCTGGCAAATATCGACTTTCAGACACGGGAAGAGAAAGAGCACCTTCGGTCATTGGAATTAGTCCGTATCGGTACTTGCGGAGGGCTACAACCCAATACGCCGGTTGGGACTTTTGTCTGTTCCGAAAAATCAATCGGTTTTGATGGTCTGTTGAATTTTTATGCCGGACGCAATGCCGTTTGCGATCTTCCTTTTGAGCGGGCATTTCTGAACCACATGGGTTGGTCTGGCAATATATGCGCTCCTGCCCCTTATGTGATTGATGCCAATGCTGAATTGATTGACCGTATTGCTCAAGATGATATGGTACGTGGAGTTACCATTGCAGCGGGAGGCTTTTTCGGACCGCAAGGACGTGAACTTCGTGTTCCTTTGGCTGATCCCAACCAAAATGACAAAATCGAAAAGTTTGAATATAAGGGTTATAAAATAACTAACTTTGAAATGGAGAGTTCCGCTCTTGCCGGCCTCGGCAAGCTGATGGGACACAAAGCCATGACAGTCTGTATGGTTATAGCCAACCGTTTGATCAAAGAAGCGAATACGGGCTATAAAAATACCATCGATACATTAATAAAAACTGTTCTTGACCGAATCTGATGAATCTATCATTTGCCGCCATCGATTTCGAAACAGCCACAGGATACATGGAAAGTGCCTGTGCCGTAGGTATTGTCACCGTTACCGACGGAGAAATTACGGATGAATATTACAGCCTGATTCAACCACCGGAGAATGAATACTGGCGTGCAAATATCCTCGTACATGGAATAACCCCGGAAATAACGGAATCACTTCCGGGGTTTCATGCCATTTATCCTGAAATAAAAAAGCGGTTGCAAGGAAAAGTAGTAGTTGCACATAATGAGCAATTCGACCGTAATGTACTAAAACGCACCATGCGGATGTACAGACTGGACTATGACGAGCTATTACTTCCGGAACATTGGGAATGTACCTGCCGAATCTACCGTTCTTTGGGATATAAACCAGCCAATCTGAGTGCTTGCTGCGAACGGGAGGGAATTGAACTTAAGCACCACGAAGCCCTTTCCGACGCCCGGGGATGTGCAAAACTTTATCTTAATTATCTTGAAAGATACCGTCCGTTTAATACCCTATGGTGAAACGTTCCTGATGATGGTCCGGCTTTTCAAGTTCATCAACCATGGCAGCGGCATAATCTTCCACGGAAATATGACTGTTACCCACAATATCTACAATCATATCATCCTTACCCAGACGGTATCTTCCGGTACGTACTCCCGGAGCCATATCTGCTGCCGGTGAGAAGAAGACCCAATCAATCTCTTTTTCCTTCTTCAAGAAATCAAGGTAGAAATCACTTAAAGCCCTCACCCCGGGCAATATTTTTTCGGGAACTTCTCCCGAATCAACGAGACGAATACCCGGAGCAATAAACAATGAACCGGCCCCTCCCACCATTAAAAAACGGTTGACTCCAGCCTTTTTCACACCATCAATAATCGTTAGATAAACCTCAATGGTTTCCTTATATATATTAGGATTATTCCAACCCGGATTAAAAGCACTAATCACGGCATCGGCACCTTGACAAACTTCACAAACTTCATCTAATGAAGAGACATCGGCTCTCTTCACTTCCAGATTTTCATTCTCAATCTTAATTTTTTCAGGATGACGAACTACCGCCGTCACATGAAATCCACGGTTCAAAGCTTCATTTAGAATAGCCGAACCCACGAAGCCGCTGGCTCCGATTATCACAACTTTCTTCATAATTCAATTTATCTATATAGTATTATTTGTTTTCTACATAACACTCTATATCATAAATTGTTGCATCGAAAAACAGGCTTATCTTCCCTCCTGCAAATAAGCTCCGATAGTTTCTCTCAGCTTTTCCAGAGGATAAGGTTTCGCAATCACTTCGTTACACCCTGCTTCAATAGCCTGCTCCCCTTCCGGACAGAATGCATATGCTGTAACCGCAATAATCGGTACCTCTTGCGAAATTGCACGAATTTTAGCTGTCGCCTGAATACCATTCATCACCGGCATTCGGATATCCATCAGAATCAGATCGGGCTTCTCACGCATGAAACTTTTTACTGCTTCCTCTCCATTTGGCACCCAAAGAATTGTATATTCTTTCTTCAAAAAGGCATTAATCTGCAGATAACCGGACTCCACATCTTCCGCTATCAGTATCTTCTTCTGCCGGTTGCTCAGTCCCACAGTGACGGTTGCATTTCCTCTTTCCGCAACCGTTACTTTTTGCTCTTGCTTATTGGGCAGATAAAGAGTGAAAGTACTCCCTTTCTCAAGCTCGGATTCCACTTCGATCCGACCTCCTAACCGTTCCACAATACTTTTACAGATAGGTAAACCCAATCCTGTACCTTGTACAAAATCATTCAACTTCTCAAAACGGGTAAATATCAAAGGGAGCTTCTCTTTAGAAATGCCACAACCGGTATCTGCCACATAAAATTTCACCCATTCTTCCTCTTTTACAAGTCCAAAGGTGATGCTCCCCTCAATCGTATTTTTAATTGCATTCGATAAGAAATTAAACAATACCTGTGTTACACGATTTCTGTCCGTCGAAATCCAGATTTCATCTGATGGACGAATCACATTTAGTTCGACCCCTTTCTTCATTTTAAGACGGTGTACCTTATACACTTCATCTGCCAGCCCGCTTATTTCTGTCAACTGACAGTGCATTTCCGATTTACCAGACTCTATGCGTGACAAATCAAGAATATCATTGATCAGTTGCAGCAATAGATTACTATTCTGCTGGATAATCCCTAAATACTCCTCTTTCTCCTTTTCATCCTCAGTCAGAGCTATTATCTCCGAGAAACCGACAATCGCATTCAAAGGAGTACGTATTTCATGGCTCATATTAGCAAGGAACAGCGATTTCATCCGGTCCGCCTCTTCTGCCCGCCGTTTAGCATCAAGCAATTCTTGCGAGCGACGTATCCGGTCACCTATATCATGAATCAGAGCTAATACCTTATTCCCCTCAAACGGAGCAATACGCGCCTGAAAATAATGTCTGCCGGTTTCTACATCTAAAGGATATTCTATTTCTTTCAGTTTTCCACTTTTCAGACATTCACGTATACTACTGATAAACAATTCGCTGACCTCCGCTGAATAAATAGATCTCCCATCTGCTCCTTTCAAGACTTCTACCGGATGTAAAAGTTCCGTACCGGGTGCCATCAATACATCCGTGATAAAGAAATTATCATCAAAAATAAATATAAACTCAGGGAGTGCCTCAATAATTTTCCGGTTTCGCTCTTCAAGCTGTCTGATCTGCACTTCTTTTTCACAGCGTGAAGTAATATTGGCAGTATATGCTATAATTTTATCAGAACCATCCTCCTTATTCTTCTTATACGCAATGAAATTATCTTCAAGCCAAATTGTTTCTCCATGCTCTCCCAAGCAACGCACTACTATTTGAGAAGTCTTTGTATCCGACTCAAGCATGCGGTTAAAAGCTGTTTGATAAGAAGTAACATCATCCGGATGAGCAAACCGATAAAAGTCATTAATTTCTCTGAAAACAATTCCTGCTTCCTTTAAACCCAAGATACTAAGATATTCATCTGTAAAATTACATTCGCCCGTGGGAATATCGTATTCCCAGAATGCAATCTGATGTCCGGCCAAAACAGAAGTGATCTTCTGGTAATCCTCTTTTAATTTTTCAATATTCTCCATCCCCGAAAATGAATCTTTTGCGTGTCCCATAGCCATAAAATTTGTCTTGCTGTATGCGAGCAAAGATAAAATAATAAAGCATAACTTCTATCTGTTTACTCTGTTTTTTACAGAGAAAGTTCTATCTTTGCCACTCAAAATGAAATAGATAATGAATCAAGACACAATTTGCGCCATAGCAACCGCTCAAGGAGGAGCCATCGGAAGCATTCGTGTTTCCGGTCCTGAAGCAATAACCATCACCAGTCGTATTTTTACTCCGGCTAAACCCGGAAAGCTGCTGAGTGAACAAAAGCCTTATACGCTAACTTTCGGCCGAATTTATAACGGAGAAGAACTGATAGACGAGGTTCTCGTCAGCCTTTTCCGGGCCCCACATTCCTATACGGGGGAAGACAGTACTGAAATCACTTGTCACGGCTCATCCTATATTCTACAGCAAGTAATGCAATTGCTGATAAAAAACGGATGCCGTACTGCACAGCCGGGAGAATACACTCAACGAGCTTTCCTCAATGGTAAGATGGATTTAAGTCAGGCCGAAGCTGTAGCCGACCTAATAGCCTCATCTTCTGCCGCCACCCATCGTCTTGCTCTGAGTCAAATGCGTGGCGGATTTAGCAAGGAATTGGCAATATTGCGCGAGAAACTATTGAACTTCACATCAATGATTGAGCTGGAATTGGATTTCAGTGAAGAAGATGTGGAATTTGCCGACCGATCTGCCTTGCGCCAGTTAGCTGACGGAATTGAGAAGGTGATTGCACGCCTGGTTGACTCGTTCAGTGTAGGAAATGCTATAAAGAATGGCGTTCCAGTAGCTATTATCGGAGAAACCAATGCAGGAAAATCTACCTTACTTAATGTTCTGTTGAACGAAGATAAGGCAATTGTCAGTGACATTCACGGCACAACACGCGATGTCATTGAGGATACTGTAAATATAGGTGGTATCACTTTTCGCTTTATCGATACAGCCGGCATTCGGGAAACTAACGATATGATTGAAAGTCTGGGTATCGAACGAACTTTTCAAAAACTCGATCAGGCAGAGATTGTACTATGGATAATTGATTCAGCAGACGCAATCTCACAGCTAAAACTACTCTCCGATAAGATTCTTCCTCGTTGTGAACACAAACAGTTGATTTTAGTCTTTAATAAGGTAGAACTGATAAATGAAACTCAGAAAAATGAACTTACCTCACAACTTTCCGAGCATGTCGGTTCGGAAATAGAATCTATTTTTATTTCTGCGAAACAACGTCAGCACACGGATGAACTCCAACAAAAACTTGTAGCAGCTGCCCATTTACCAACAGTCACACAGAATGATGTTATTGTAACGAATGTCCGTCATTACGAAGCGTTGACACGTGCATTGGATGCAATTCACCGGGTACAAGAAGGGTTGGACGCGAATATTTCCGGGGATTTTCTTTCACAAGACATACGTGAATGTATTTTCCATTTATCCGATATAGCAGGGGAAGTAACCAATGATATGGTGCTACAGAATATATTTGCACATTTTTGCATCGGCAAATGACGTCACACAATTAACTGATTATCAATATATTACAAAACAAATAATAGAAAGCAAAAGAAGAAACAATCCAACTTCAATAATATTGATAATCAACATTTTAAACATTCAGGAATAACAAAGTATTGTATCAATTCTTCATGATTTTGTCCCCCGTTTGTCCCCTAAACGGATACAAGGGACAAAATTCTGTCCCCGATGTATTTGGAACACTTATACCTACCAAATCAGGTAAAAACATAAATAATTATCATTTCGCAGAGTTCTTTGGATCTCTTATTAACAATGTGTATAAATATGTTATAGAATTGATATACATTCAAATACAAGTCAAACACATTGTAGCAGAAGTTACAACAAAAGATATTCAGTTTGATATATTCAGGAAATATTCTCGTCATTATCTCAGCATTTCCAGAAGTTAAGTCTATCGAAATTATGCTCATGTACTAATGAAAACTTGTACCATTATCCAATAACTTATTGTTTCGTTGTGGAGCATATCCTGCCTTTTATTGATGAAACTGATTGAAGAACATTTAATTTAATCCCTTAATTAGAAAGGACCTTTCCTTTCATATATCGTGGATAATTCTATTGTATCGAAAATGTATGCCGCTTAGGATTTGATTAAGCCATATGAAATATCAGAATTGAGCAAATTATCAGCACTATTTCGAATCAGTGCCGATAATTTGCATATTACCGATTTCCAATTTCCAAATGGATTGCCGAATAAACGTCAACCGATGAAGAATAAGAATTAGGGAACCTTAACCTTCTCCACTTCCTGCCATTCTGCAAGAGAGACAATCTCCTTGTATTGCCCGGCAGTCAGAGGGGATTTACCATTATCGCTGCATTCATATTCCCAGGGCAGTTCGTAGACGGTACCCTCTTCCTGATAACCCATATAGTTATGGTATGAATCAGGAACCAACCTTACATAATCTTCTTCCCGAATAATCTTCAGGAACTTGTCTACATCGTTGATTATTAACGGGGCACCAGACTTATACAGGGCAGTAGCGACTTCAATGGCAAGACCGGCATTGGCTGAATAACTGTTGGAAACCGCAATCAGCCATCCGGGACGTTCCGCATCTTCAGCAACAACATTCAGGCGTGAAAGACCCAGTTCACCATAATGGTCCTTTGCAAATCGCATGAAATCCACGGGACTGTCAATGTCGTACAATTTCTCCACATCCACGAACTTCACCTGATTGTAATAAACCACATCCCGCAACTCTTCCGGGACATCCTGCGGATCGTTATAGATACGGTCGCTGGCATCCCGTTTCAAGTAATACACCAAATACACTTCGCGAGCGATACGGAAATATCTGCAATATTGCCGTATGGTTATAGTCTCTAAAGGAGGTACGGAACGCCCGGTCACGGAATCTTTCAAAGCCTTGATTGTCGTCTCTCGGTCTGTCACCTCAATTCTGAGTTCCGGCACTATGCGGTCAAGGTCCTTTCTCGCAATCCGTCCCGTCCGCTGCTGATATGGAAGATTATCAGCTACATATCCATTGAAGCCTTCGGTATCGGCAATCATGGCATCCAATAGCTTGCACAGATAAGCCAAAATACGGGTAATGGTTTCTCTGGACCACTCATCGTTACAGCATTCTTTGTTATCTGAAACATACGAAAAATAGTTTGAAATACTGAAGCGTATATATTTCCGGTTTGTAAACCGAACCGTCTTCCGTTCCATATATTTGAAGGATGCAACATGCAGCCAGAACATTTCCTGCGGATTGGATGATTGCCAATCCTGAAGGAATTCTTCCTTACTCCCGTACTCTCCGGAAGCAACCAGATCATCAGGATTTTCCCATTCTTCAGGCGTGGGACGTGGGACTTCAATATAGAAGCCCCGGTATTCGTCATCGCCCATCACATGCAATCTTTCAAGCCGGGACTGGAATTCAACAAGCCCGGACAACATGTCATTGCCAATAACTATCTCCGAATGGCGTACTTGTCCCAACCATTCGAAATGGGATGCATTCAGGGAATGTTCTTGGGCTAAATCAGTAAAGAATTTCCTGTCCATAATATGATTCTTAACCTTTCCTTTTTTCTCATTAAATCTCAATATACTTGCCCGGATCAAACCCGTTCACCAGATGCTCGTCTTCAAAAACATATCCCATCTGATTGCAGATTACCCGGGTATTTCCTATTTCTGCATCGATATTGGTGTGTGAGTGACCATATATCCAGGCATCAATCCTGCTGTCGGCAATCAGGTCTCCGTGTTCGCTGGCAAATGCGCTGTTCAACACTGAACCTCTATGATGTGGGGCCACTACCCGAAGTGTCGGCAGGTGATGCGTAACCACCACGATATGGGGTGCCGCACCCTCCTTGATGCTTCTTCGGATAAAGTCGATACAGGTCTCATGCATCCGGTTGAACTCCTCCACCTGCAGCAGTTTCCTGTCGAACTTGATCTGGCGGAAGTCATTCATGCCTTTCGGATGGGAAATATATCCTTTATAATTAATTATTTATAAGAGGTAACTTTATTCCTACCTTATACAATCTTACATATCCTGATATTCTTTCGAATTCGGGCTCCTTTTCCCGATTGAATGTAAAGAACTCATTTTGATCTTGGTCTGGATATATTATCAAACATTTTATGGGAATGGCACTTTCTTCATCTAACCCTAGTAATTCGTAAACTTTATTTAGACGAGCATACCCAGACACTTCTCTGGCATCCTCCTTTGATATGGTTTTACATTCTTTATAGCTAGGTTTGTACTTGGCATCTATCACATATGGATTAGGCCATAACTCTGGTTTTAGAAGATAGTCAAGTTCTTGGAAATGCGCACGAACATGATAACTAATTTCATTTTTCCCAGTAAAAACTCTACGTAGGTAATGAAATACATATAGTTCAAACAGTTTACTTGTATCTATCCAGAAAGGCGGCGTAGGAATATCATTTTGTCCAATAGCCGTAATATCATAACTATAACGATGTAAAAGCAGTTGAGCGAATTCAATTGCCTGATTATAATCCTTATAAACTGGATTCCCTTTATATGATTTTATTGTTCTAATACATATACCGTCGCTTATACTATCAAAATGAGGTCGTATAAATCTAACTTTTTTGTTCAATAGCTCTGTGTTTAAAGCATGTTTATATACTTCCAACTGTTTAACACAGAAACGAAATGCTAATTTTAAAATTCTATTTTCAGGTGAATCAATTCCATAAACCTGATATTTACATACGTTATTGGTTATACGTCCTTTTACAATATTAGTTCGTATATTTTGGTCAACCATTATACGTCCCTTAATTTTATTGTGCAAATTCTCTTTTACTATGTAAAAACTCTTTTTCAATCCCTTCTTTACAATCAAGCTAAGTATGTTAAGATACTCTGTTATAAGAAATATACTTAGTAAATCTTGTTGTTGCGAAACTTTAATTGAAGGCTTATTAAAATAGATAGTTACAAGATCATTTAAATGATTATAGTTTTCACACTCTGTTAATGAATCATTTAACATGCGTATATAATCTATCTCATAACCGTCGTTCATCTTTGGATTAACTTGTATAGCGACATTTCCCGTAGAAAGCCAATCAAGCCCAATGAAATATGAACCTTTGGCAAAAATACTGTTATTGTTTCTACTGAGGGACAAGCACATTTCTTTAGGGTTATCTTTTCGACAAACAGAAAACACAATATCTTCCCCGTCTTTCATATAAGGAATAATATCTTGTGCGAAATCTTGATGGATACAAGTATTTTCAGCTATTTGTTCTTGAAGTCGTATCAGTTTCATTGTTCTGTTGCAGTCAAATAAAGCTTGTCTATTGTTTGTTGTGCTTCAGATGTCAAAACTCCATCGCGAATATATTCTTCAAGTAAGGGAATAATTTCAAAAAGCAATCTGTCTTGAAGCGCATATTCTCCTTCCATGATGAAATAACTATGACCAATCCAAACATCCTCAGGTCTATATTCTTCTGATAATGTTTCTGCCGGTAGCAATTTAATAGTGTCATCAAACCCACTTTCAGCGTATTCGTCATAGTTTTTAATAAACAAATTGCTCACCTCTCGAAACAACTCAAGATTAAAATTTTCATCATCAATTTCTTGCGGTTTTACAGTAATAAAAGCGAATCTTCTTCTAATAGCATAATCAATAGTATCAAGAGATCTGTCTGCAGTATTCATCGTTGCAATCAGAAAAACATTTGAAGGAATATAGAATTCTTTCTTTGAGTATGGCAAAAGTACACTTTCGGCATTCCTCATACCTTTCCTCTTGTCTGGCTCAAGCAATGTTATCAGTTCACCAAATATTTTCGAAACATTTCCTCTGTTAAATTCATCAATAACAATTACGTATGGCTTATTGTTTTCAATCAAGGTTTTAGACGCTTCATACCTATCCAATAAAAACTTGACTTTATCCAATGTTATGGCATTCAACTTATAAACTGTTCCTAAAGTCATAGTCTTGCCATCGTTTAACTTTACAATATCTTCATTTATACCTTTAACAAGCCATTTGACTTTACGCACTCGTTTATAATGTTCAAAATTATCATGCCACTCATATTCACCGGTAACAATGCCTATAGCATCAATGGTACGGCTCGAATAACAACTCATTACAATATCTCCTACCTTCATCGTATTAATGAAAGCATTCAATATTGTTTTACCTTCTCCATTGTGTATTGACCAATCCGTTTCTTCGGTTATATTTTCACCATATCCATCCCATCCTATACGGATATATCCATTTTTCATACAGTCACTGCGTACAGGATTATCACCAGTACCACTCAATGACACCTTCCATACTATTGCTTCATCTGATATATTCACATCCTTTTTTGCAGATAATGGACGTTCTGCCTCTGTACATAAACTTTTGAATATTCCGGATTCAATTTTATATGTTACTTGATCATTTTCTAAAACAGGGCGAAGGCCTTCCAACCAATCCTCATAATCCATCGATTGGTGGAACGTAGTAAATATAACCCGCTTCTCTTCCTTCAATCTGTTGTAGACAGACATTAATTCTTCACGAGTAGCACTATTTGCATTAAACTCTGATTCACAAAGACGTACTACTAGCTCTGGAATACGATATGTTTTACCTGTGCCAGGAGCACCTTGAAGTATAATGTTTTTTCGTTTTTTCCATAATTCAGTGTAAAATGTACTCCATTCCCAATTAGAGTCATAGTCAGAATAGTCACTTCCCCAATTATTTGCATTTGCAGATAATTCATAGAAAGTTTTCTCTTTAATCTCACCTGAAGCTATTTTCTTATTAATGTTATCCAAAATTTTCATATATTCAGAATACTCAGGTGCCTTATTAGATAATTTAATTCCATACTGTTCTTTTAAATATTGCCGATTTGTACGATCAAAGGCCAAGAATTTCTCTGGACGAATCCAAAATAGTCCCATTGTAATGTTCACTTTAATGATGAACTGCTTGATTACCATATTGTATTCCTCTTCAAAGTCTTCATCATTAACTACTTTTATAAATAGGTTCCACAGATTCTGTATGTCATTTTTCCCTCGATGGGATTTAAATCCAAAAAAATGAGACTTCTGATTATTAAGAATAGGAATACCTTCAAAATCTTTCGGAATATCTGCTTTTATATCAAGTATGCTCTTAAATAATTTTGCTGAATTTAATCTATTCTCATGTTTAATGCCTCTATTAAACAAGCCAAATACTGTGAACGGGTCAATATCTACCAACAAATCATCCTCACCTCCTTGATCGTGTAGATATTTAGCAAGCAGTTCGTCTCGATTATTATAAATCAAATCCAATAACTGGTTTCTGTTGCTTTGGAACTGCATCAGTTTATTAGCTAATTCTTTATAATATGGAATCCAGGTAAAGTTCATATTCGTTTGTTTTTTTACAAATTTAGGATTTAAATAATATCATTATTTGCGTTTCTCATTCTTTTATCAACTAAAGCCAAATATTTAAGCCCTGTTTGATCTACTACACTTTCCGGTCTTTCAATCTTACACACAGAATAAATTGCAGACAATAATCCTGTAATTGCAGCGACTGAAGAGTTTTCAAATAAACCTATGGCTGCAGAAATAGTCCCACATATTGTTCCAAAGTTAATATTACCTAGATGACTTTCATTCATTCTCGCAGATAATTCTTCTTTTTGCATTTTCAACTCGTCCAAAGTGACTTCGAACGTTTCCGACTCTGGAGGAATTGCTTGATCCAACACTATTGATTCAACTTTGTTTCTAAAGACAATAAGCAGTTCGTGATGTTTTTCTTTAAATCTTCTAAGATTTGTTAGGTCTATCTGTTTAGGGTATGGTATAAGATTTTTTAGTATCAAGTCTCTTTTATACTGTCTATTTCGTAATTCGACATCATTATTTTGTGCATAAATTTGAGAAAAGCTATAGTCAATTTTATCAGTAGCTACTATAGATTGAATTTTATCTGCAATAACTGATGATAATAAAAACATAAGATCATTAGCCGTTTTATTTTCTACATTATACCAATCATAATCTATACGCTTAGCAAGTCCTATCTCCATAAGATAAGCAAAAATCTCATTGTCAAATTTATTTGCATGCAGTTGACATTGTTTGTGTGGGTATGATAAATTATCACGGTGAATTTTATGCACTTGGTTTGAAAAAAATCTTCTACGTCTTTCTATAACATCATTTTTTGCACTCAAATACTCAATGAATTTTATGGAAATTTCATGTGGGTTATCAAGAACATACATAGGATTTACCGGGGTAATTAACTCTTGCAGAATTGCTTCTTGCATAAAGGGATCATAGCGCTCTGGCTCGTTAAAATATTGTTCGGGAACAATAGAGTTCACATTATCATAATATAGCAAAGCTCGTATTGTCCAATTGTTTTTAGGTAAATTGATATATGGATAATATAACAAACTATTCATTTTCTGACCTATTATATTTATTTTATGATATGTTAATGTGCAAATTCTCGACCTTTAACATGGAGTTATTTATTTATTGATTTTACAAATGCTTTACCTTTCTCAGTCAACACGTAACCTCCTATCTTACGAGAACCTTCTCTTTCTATGAGCTCTAATGGTTCTGAAGTCAGACGCGTTATAATTCTTTTTACGGTAGACTCTGATATGTTGGTACATTCAACTACTTGCATTCTATTCAGGACATTCCTGTTAGATATTGCTTTTAGCACCATTAGCTCTTTCTCATTTAATGGCTCATTTAATGGCTCAATAAAATTATCGCCAATCAATACCCTATCCCCAAAACCATCTCTACAAGGAATCTCAATTAAGAAATAGCTTCTTTCTTCGTTGGTTTCTATTACAGCGGGCTTGGAGCCATTTCTTCTTAACTCGTCCTGTATGGTTGGGATACCGGTTCCTCTACCTTCGGATAACTGAAGTTCTTTGAGATAATCACCCAAACGACGGTTACGATAGCGACGCGACTTCAGGCGCTCTGCCTTTTGGATAGCATCAATACTAATGGAACGGTCCGGACCGGCATAGCTAAGAATTGAAATCTTATCTGGCTCAATCGTAATCTCAACCGGTTCTCGTTCTTGATAATCTCTATGATAAAGCGCATTTACTACAGCTTCTTCAATAGCCTGGTACGGATAGTTGAGGAAAGTTATAGATTCTGCCTTGTCTTTCTGCTTGATGATACGTTTCTTTATAACATTGGTCTTGATATAGTCCAATGCTTGCTTAATCATATCAGGAACAGGTCCGACAATCTTCGGGACCTCAATCATATTGTTGGGATTCTTGATGCAGCCTTCAGGAAAGATTACAATATCCACCTGTGTTGTCGGGAAAAATTTGGCAGGATTCTTACAGAACATCATAGCAGCCACATTTTTGACCAATTGACGTTCAGTTGGCCCTACCAGCAGGTCCATCTGTGACAATAACTCAGATAGGGACAGTTTCTCGAAATCGGCCACTAAACGACTATTAACTGTTTGCAGGTAATCCAGAACCAAGGCCCTTGATATATCCGTCAGTTCTATATTCTCATTACCCCTTTCGTCAAATGGTGTACGGTTTGCCATTTCACGCAATTCATCCAAGACTTCACCTTTCGCCTCAATGGTATTGATTCCATTACGGACATACCATCTACATGGTGATTGATTACTTGCAGTAACCCGTTCACGCACATTATAGGGACGATTCACTCCTGCAGGCACCCAGATAAGCAGTACGTATTTTCCATCAGCCTCCTGCACATCAATTCGTGGCAAATAGAATGGTTCAATCTTGTGATTGAAACCAATCATGTCGCGTTGAATCTTATCAAGTTCTTCTATAGGGACACCAGTCACTGGTCGCTTTGCAATGCCTGCGTTTCCCTCTTCTTGGACACCTACAATGATGTATCCTCCGCCAATGTTGTCAAAGTCATTAGCGAAAGCACAGATGGTACGATAAATTTTATCGGGATTCCAACCCGTCTTAAATTCTATACGGGTGGATTCTATTTTACGCTTATGAAGCAGGCCCTCTATGTTTATTGGAATAGCCATCTTGGTATGCTTTAATTAGATTTATCCTTTTCTACATGAAGCAATTCTCTTACATCAACATCCAAAAGTTCTGCAATGCGAAACAATGTTTCCAAATCTGGTTGCGAAGCATTAGTACACCAACGGGAAACAGATGTCACATTCCTGCCGACTTGCTCAGAGAGCCATTTAGCCGTTTTATTCTTCTCAACCAGAACTAGTTTAATTCTATTTAATTGCTTCATAATAGGGATAATTTGTAGTTAAATGCAAATATATTAAATTTCAATGTAGCAAGCTAATCTTATTCAATTTATTTTGGTGATCAGGTAAAAAACGAACCAAATACAATTGCTTGCCAAAAGAAAAATCATTTTACTTTATCCCCGTACTCATATATACGCCAATTAAAGTAAAGTCTAAACAGAGGGAAGAAAAGAGATGGCTTCGCCAAACAGACCAACCGATTTGCCGAAGTCCACCAATGATACTACCTATTTTTTTCTTTTGGCTGCAAAATCTCCGTGACTACATCTTGCTTTTAGTTGACAACAGTTGGTGAAAATTCCACTTATTTTCGTACCTTCGCAACAGATAGAAAACAGGTGGACTTCGGACGGGAAAAGGGAGTTTTCCCGTTGGGCCTGATTCAAGAGGAAAGAGTGGAAGAATGTACGGTTTTGGGCCTGAAAAACAAGCGAGAAAAGGCTTTTCTACCGTTTAAAACGTAACTCTTTCATGTTCAGATTGTTCGGTATGCTGCATCGGCAAATAGAAGCCGATAAAAAGCAATTAATCCTTATTAGTAACGATAGTTTGAGATTGTACCAAAACTTATGTAGGCTAATTTTTGCCTACATAACAGCTTACATTAGAATAGAGGTTATCCACTATTTTGTTTATCCCTGCCTTTCACCCGGTTAATTCCCTATTCACCAATAATTTAATAATAAGTATTTTAATGCTAACCACTTCTATATGGCAATAAAAAAAGGCTATCTATCCCAGACAGCCAATCTTTTGTTAACCTTAAATCTAATACTATGAAAAACACATTGCAAAGATACGGACTTCTGGTAATTTTGCAAATTTACAAAGCAAAACAGGATATCTTATAACATGGTTTAATAGAAGAGCCATGACGTTAACATTTAGACTTTATTTTGTTAACATTTAACAGACTTATAAAGATTTAGCGAAATAGAAGATACATAGATGCTAAAGTCAGGCAAATGGTGCTAAAGAGGGTTTATCCGGATAACAAATTCCCCAATGAACTGTTTTTGAGGATAATAATCCTCAAAAATAATCCTATATGAACAGATTTGAAAATAAAACAGCCGTTATCACGGGCGCTGCCGGTGGAATTGGCGAAGCAACCACACGCCGCATTGTATCCGAAGGTGGAAAAGTTGTTATAGCCGACCATTCAAAAGAAAGAGCAGAACAACTTGCTGCCGAACTCAATGCTTCAGGAGCAGATGTACGCCCGATCTATTTTTCTGCAACAGAATTGCAGAGTTGCAAAGAGTTGATCGCCTTTGCCATAAAAGAATACGGGCAGGTAGATGTATTGGTAAACAACGTAGGAGGTACAAATCCTAAACGGGATACCGACATTGAGACACTGGACATGGATTACTTCGACGAAGCTTTCCATCTTAATTTATCTTGTACCATGTACCTGTCCCAACTGGTTATCCCCATAATGAACGCACATGGCGGTGGCAATATTGTGAACGTAGCCTCAGTCAGTGGAATTACAGCTGATGCGAACGGCACTCTTTATGGAGCAAGCAAAGCAGGAGTCATCAATCTGACCAAATACATTGCGACACAAACAGGAAAGAAAAACATACGATGCAATGCTGTAGCCCCGGGACTGATTCTCACACCTGCAGCATTAAACAACCTGAATGAAGATATACGGAACGTATTTCTCGGACAATGTGCGACACCATATTTAGGAGAACCGCAAGACATAGCCGCAACAATTGCTTTTCTGGCTTCCGAAGACGCACGATACATTACCGGGCAAACAATAGTAGTAGACGGCGGGCTGACCATACACAATCCAACGGTAAACCTGGCATAAAAGATTCTCCTTTTACCCCAAACATATTATATCCCAAACAGTAGAAAAGTGCTGTTTGGGAAAAATATTTCTCTTTTCCTCTCGATGTTACCGATAAGAAACATATTTTTGTGACCGATCAGTAACAATAATATAAAGCCATGGAAAAAGAGTTTATCAAAAACAGACAGGTAACAGAGCTAATCCTCATCAAAGCAGTAGACGAATTAATCGAAGAGAAAGGTTTCGAAGGATTAGGCATCAATGCAGTAGCAGCAAAAGCCGGAGTATCAAAAATGTTGATCTACCGTTATTTCAACTCTTTAGAAGGTCTGATAGCAGCATATATCGGCCAACATGATTATTGGATTAACTTTGACGGAGCACTACCGGATAAAAACCACCTTGGTGAATTCATCAAAGAGATGTTCCGGAAACAAATCATAATAATGCGAAAAAGCTACACTTTGAAACGGCTATACAGATGGGAACTCACGTCAGACAACAATTTTATAAAAGACCTCCGCGAGAAAAGAGAAGCCAAAGGCATTTGGCTGATAGATGCTGTAAGCAAACTGTCAAAACACCCGCAAAAAGAAATAGCAGCCCTTGCCACTATCATTACAGCAGCCATCAGTTATCTCACGTTGCTGGAAGAAAACTGTTCTACCTTCAATGGTCTCAAACTTCAGGAAGAGAGCGGTTGGAAAGAACTGGAAGACGGAATCAACATATTAGTGGACCTATGGTTAGAAAAGCAATAACAAAAAATGAAAAAGATGATAACGTTTGGAATTTGCATACTGGCAATATTACTCAACGGATGCAATAAAGATATAATAGAATACAGCAATAATGATCTCAGATCGATCTATTAATTATGGAAACAATAACAGATGACTATCTATTCATGATAGAACAAGCCACAAAAGCTCCTTCGGGACATAACACCCAACCTTGGTTATTTCGTATCGTAGAAGCAGGTATTGAGATTCATCCGGATAAAACTAAAACACTATCAATTGTAGATGGAAACCAGCGTGAAATGTTCATCTCTCTGGGATGTGCAACTGAAAATTTGTGCCTGGCTGCACAAACTAAAGGATATTCAGCCCAAGTAAACATTGCAGATAATGGGAATATCACAGTAAAACTCCAGCCCAATGCAGGCGTAATTACCCCTTCTTCTATCATTATACAAATTGGCAAGCGGCAAACCAACAGAAGTATATATACAGGACAACTGATTCCGGAAGAAATGATACACAAGTTGCTTTCAATACCGAAAGCAGCAACAGTACACCTCCATTGCTGGAAAATCGGAACGCCTGAGTTCGACAAAGTTCGTTACTATGTTCTGAGGGGGAATACAATCCAGATGACCGACTTCCACTTCAAGAATGAGTTGAAAAACTGGATGAGGTTCAATAAGAAGCATGCAGAATCGACCAAAGATGGCTTAAGTTATGCCGTTTTTGGTGCACCTAACTTACCACAATGGTTATCTCGCCGCATCATGAATGCTTGTCTGACTCCCAAAATACAAAATAAAAGTGATGAAAAAAAGCTCCGATCGTCTTCACACATCATGCTGTTCTGTGCCGAGAAAGATACTCCGAAAGATTGGATTAATCTGGGAAGATCTTTAGAGTGCTTTCTGCTGAAAACAACGGAAATCGGTGTGTCCACCGCTTTTATCAATCAGCCATGCGAAGTGGAAATCCTCTCTGAACAAATGCAAAGAGAACTGCTAAACAATAAAAAAACTGAAATACCGTGTGTTTTACTCCGTATGGGATATAGCAGTCCAATGCCCTACTCGCCAAGAAAAAATCTTCATGAAGTGCTGATGCCCTAAAAACTTCCTTTTATAAAACCTAAACCTTTGGACAATTGTTAGTATCTTCGCCCTACATTTTAAATCTGAAATATCGTTTTACCAATTAAAAGAATCCAATGATTATTCGTACCATACTCGATACAGACCTTTACAAATTCACTACCTCGTATGCTTACATTAAACTATTCCCGTATGCGATGGGCACTTTCAGTTTCAAAGACAGGGATGAAACTGAATACAGCGACGAGTTTGTAGAAAGACTGAAAACTGAAATCAGTCGCTTATCGCATGTAGCACTGACTGGAGAAGAACTGGAGTACATGGTGAAGAACTGCCGTTTCCTCCCCAGAGTCTATTGGGAATGGCTCTCTTCTTTCCGTTTCCAACCGGAAAAAATAGAAGTCCGTTTGGACGGAGATCGACACCTCCACATAGAGATCAGTGATTACCTTTATAAGGCAACGCTTTATGAAGTACCTTTACTTGCCATCGTTTCCGAGATAAAGAATCAATCATCCGGCAATATCGCCAGTATGGGAGATATCTTGTGTAAACTATCCGAAAAGGCAGAACTATCCAACAAGCATCAACTGTTTTTCTCTGAATTCGGAACACGGAGACGCTTCTCATTCGACGTGCAGGATCAAGTCATCGGACACCTGAGACAAACAGCCCGCTATTGCATCGGCACCTCCAACTGCCATTTCGCCATGAAATACGGCATGAAACCCATGGGTACACATCCGCATGAATGGTTCATGTTTCATGGAGCACAATTCGGTTATAAACACGCTAATTACATGGCTCTTGAAAATTGGGTAAATGTATACGACGGGGACCTCGGCATCGCCTTGTCCGACACCTATACATCTGCCATCTTTTTAAGCAACCTGAGTCGTAAACAAGCCAAATTGTTTGATGGTGTAAGATGTGACTCAGGCGATGAATTCAGGTTTATCGACCGATTGACTGCCCGTTACAAAGAGTTAGGCATTGACTCGACTACCAAGACAATCGTATTCAGCAATGCACTGGACTTTGACAAAGCACTGGACATTCAGGAGTATTGCCGGGGAAAAATCCGCTGTTCATTCGGTATCGGCACAAACCTGACTAATGATACCGGATTCAAGCCATCAAACATCGTCATGAAGCTATCGCAGTGCAAGATGAACCTGAATCAGGAATGGCGCGAATGCGTGAAGCTATCAGATGACATAGGGAAACATATCGGCAGCCCGGAAGAGGTACGTGCCTGTTTATACGATTTGCGGCTGGAATAAACTCCAACCGCAAATACATTTCATCATAACAATGCTTTGATAGCGTCCGTTATCTCTTTATCGGTTTTCTCCATTCCATATCCCTGAATGACTTTTCTGACCACGCGGTCCTGATCTAATATAAAGAAGAAAGGTGCTGCGCCATATGTCCGGTATGACTTGACAATGCCTTCATCACCACATAAGAATCTATAGTTTATCTGGTTCTTATCCGCATAAGTCCGCAGCGAATGAGGTTTGCGTCCCCAGGTTTCTATAGAAACCACTTCAAATTCATCGGCATTGAACTTCTCTTTCAGCCCGTTCAGAAAGGGAATGGATGCATGACAAGCACCGCATCCGATACCGGTCAGATTCACTAAAAGCACTTTACTCTTAAGATTAGATAATGACACCGGATTCTCGTACATATCTTTCAACATCCAGTCGGGAGCTTTCTTCCCTATAAGTTCTCTTGCCGAAAGTTGGGTAGTCTTTCCTTTCTCACCATACTTGCGGATTTCATAGTCTTGGGGCAAATAATCATATAAGTTAAAATCGGCTATCGACAATTGATTCAACACTATATCCGAACATATATTGGCAGAAATCTGATGCGACATTTCCCTGCGGACTTTATAAGGCAAATCATCCGATTTATTAATCCACAGTTCGTAAATCGAGGTCGGGTCCCCCAAGTCAAAAGGAGGCTTCGGTATGTAGTACGCTTTTCCAAAAAATTCAACCTGTCTGTCTTCATGTATCACCAACTTGAAGTAATACGCTTCTCCTAAATCCTTCCATTCGGTTGTGATGCTATCCCCCGTACTCAAAGCATATCCGATGATATTCCGGCTGTAACAGAAAAACGGAGGACCCACCAACCTGAAAGGAAGTTTTCTGGTCGTGAAATCATCGATCATAATCCCTTTATGCTCATGAAAACTTATCATTTTCACTTTTCCATCATAACCAAATTCAAATCGCGTCGTATCTTTGGCGTTAAGAGCCACATAACTTGCACCGATAGTCGAATCAGAAGGATTAGTGTATTCTTTAATAAACCGAAAAGAATTAGTTATAGCAGTCGTATCACCGGGTTGCCAGGACTGAGATTGTTCATGATAAGAAGCTGATTCTACCTTATCAAGATTACTTAGAACTTTTTTCAAATAAGTTCTCATATCCACATCATTCTTACCACAGACATTCATGACTAATAAGAATGAAATAACAGATAATAAAATGGACTTCATAGTACTTTATATTTTAGACATACACAAATATAGCCAATGAAAGTAGAAATCAACAACCGGCATCTTAACTTTTATACTTAATAATAATATTATAGTATCTACTAACTTTTCATAGAAAGTCAGAGTTTTAAAAGCCTAAAAACAAACAGATGCATATATCTCTATTTTAACATCAAAAAGAAACTATTTTCCCTTTTTGAACAACACACTTTATATTAAAAACCGGTGCAGCAGAAGAATACAACGCATAGATATGACATTTACATACAGAAAGTTGCATCATATTGAGTAAATATGCTATTTCATATAACAAAAGACCTTACTCTTTTCCAAAAAGAAGTAAGTGTTTTCCCGAAAAGAAGTTAGTCTTTTGTTCGGAAGAAGCTAATCTTTTGTCCGAAAGAAGTTAATAACGCAAAAAGAAGGCGTAAAATACAAGTTTCCTGAAATTATCGGAGGCTTCAGAAGGGATATGTGTCAACTATCATTTTAAAGGTTCAATCCGACCTACAACGACAGAAGATGTCTAAAAACAAGGATCACCAACCATATGCTTGATAAAAAGGTAAAATCACATCATTTTGATTCTGTCTGATGGGAAAATAAGAGTCTTTTCGGAAGCAGTCGCAAACGAGGCCGGAAAGAAACGAATACAGACCGTATTGAAAATACAGAATGATACTTCATTGTGTATCTGTCAAAATGCAAATTTTCGCCTCAGCCGTTTTCCTTTCCTCTGCTCTTTACCACTCTTACTTCTTCCGCACCAAAAACTGCCTGATCTTCTCCCTGTCTCCTACCACCCAAACCAAATCTCCCAATTGGAAAACTATAGCCTGATTCACCGGAACCAATTCACCCTCTCGTTCAAGGGCTACGACGAGACTATCATATCTTTTTCCTAACCGGGACTGGGCAATGCTTTTGTTCAGAAACGGAAAATCTTCATCTACCGTGAATGAATGAAGCGTCACATCTTGTTTTATGTTCTTTTCATCCGGCAAATCCTGTCTGTTCTCAAGTTCCGTCCGGAACTCTTGCAGCTGTCCGCCTGTTCCGACCACTACTAACTTATCCTGCGGATAAATTCGTTCGGAACTTTGTGGAATGTATATTCTCCGCTCCCCTCTGACAATACTTACTATATTGACACCAAACTCCCGCCTGAAAGGGAGTTCATCCAATGACTGACCGATATAAGACGAATAAGGAGACACCCAAACGGAAGTCAGCTCAACATCTTTGTCATTAAACTCACTGTTAAAACGACTTTTCAGAGGATAACGTTTGCGGGCAGCTTCTTCCCTTCCGTTCAGATTGGTCAGGAAGTGTGTTTCCAGATGCGAATATTGCGTGAGGTTCTCCCTGAAAATAAGAATCAATGCCAATACGGCAACGGCTATCACAATGCCTATCCCATAATTGAGGCTGAAGTAACTGATAACGACCCCTGCAATGAAAAAGACGGCAACCGACACACGGAACAAAATCAGCGCGACCAACCGTCCGTGATTGTAATTATCATCATTCCACAACTTTAAAAATACATCCGGGGAATTATACTTATCTGAAACAAGTGCCCACAGGAAAGGTGTCATCAACAGAAGTGTGACCAGACACATCCCTATGTTTACCCATCGCCCGGGAGCATCGAACATCTCGTTTATCGTGGGATAAACGGTTTGCACAGACAATAACCAAATCGCCGTGAGAAGGACACTATAGATAATCACTCTTCCGACAATCGTCTTCAACAACCGCTTCCAATCGCTGTCATGATTGACCGTCTTCTTACCGTAAGCATAGCGGTCCAGACTTTCCCTGGTTTTAGGCGGAAGTATTTTATAAAGCCATTCGGCAAACGGATTTGCCAACCGGATGAAATAAGGAGTTGTGAATGTAGTAATCACCGATACCGCAACAATAATCGGAGGGATAAAACTATCCAGTACTTTGAGTGAAGCCCCCAGCCCTGCGATAATGAAAGCGAACTCTCCTATCTGGGCAAGGCTGAATCCTGACTTGACGGAAACCTTCAACGGTTCACCGGATAATAAAACTCCCAATGAAGAAAATATGGATTTACCCACAAGAGTTACCAAAGTAATGATGACCACCGGCCAGCCATACTGCACCAAGACAGCCGGATTGACCAACATACCGACAGAGACAAAGAAAATAGCTCCGAAAAGATCTTTCACCGGCTGGATGATATGTTCTATGTGTTCGGCCTCAACCGTCTCGGCAAGGATAGATCCCATAATGAAAGCACCCAGTGCAGCCGAGAATCCTGTACGGGTAGCCAACACAACCATTCCCAGACAAAGTCCCAGCGAAACGATCAGTAAGGTTTCGTTATTCATCAGCCGTTTTGCTTTTTTCAAAAAGAACGGAAGGATAAATATCCCAATCAGGAACCATAGGATCAGAAAGAAAACAACCTTCAACACACTCATCAACAACTCTTCACCTACAAACTCCTTACTCACTGCCATTGTAGAAAGGATGACCATCATCAGGATAGCGATCAGATCTTCAACTACCAATGTCCCGAATACAACACCCGTGAAGCGTTGGTTACGTAAGCCGAGATCATCAAACGCTTTGATAATAATCGTTGTTGACGACATGGACAACATCCCCCCCAGAAAAATAGAATTCATTGTGCTCCAGCCTAACAGATGTCCTACCATATAACCGATCAGCAACATGCTGATAACTTCGGTGGTTGCCGTGATAAAGGCAGCTGACCCAACATTTATTAATTTCTTAAAACTAAACTCCAACCCAAGGGCGAAAAGTAAAAAAACAACTCCTATCTCAGCCCAGATATTGATGTTCTCAATATCACCTACAGTCGGGAAAATCTGCACGTAAGGTCCCGCCAATAATCCGGCGACGATATATCCCAGTACCAAGGGTTGTTTCAACCATTTGAACAAAAGAGTAATGATACTTGCGGACATCAGTATTAGGGCAAGGTCGGCAATTAAGGTAGGTAAGTGTGACATGGCATGTATATTTCGTTAGTAATTCATTCCGTTTATGCTCTTTTATTTGTAAAAAAGAACAATCGACAGTCTATTTGTGTTTCGTCTATATGACATTTATTTTGAAACAAAGCGCCGTTGGTCATTGCACAAAATTGAACTTTTCGTGCAAAAAGTATCCACTCTATCCAATATTTCTCTATATTTGTCCCCGAATTGGTTCGGAATCCGTGGTCAACGGACGAAGATTAAAAGGGAATCGGGTGTAAATCCCGGACAGTCCCGCTGCTGTGAAGCTCTATATAACATCTTATCAATAAACCAATTACAAACCACTGACGGAAAAAGAAACGTCGGGAAGGTCCGATAAGATGTAGAGTCAGTCAGAAGACCTGCCATTCAATGAATAAGAGCTTTTTTACCTCGTGGGTTAGGAAAGAAAGCATCGTTGTTAAGCCCCAAATCGTAGAAATACTGTGTTTTCATCGGGTGGACTCATGTCCGCAGGGTGGAAAGCATGAATATGTGTATTCCATTTAATTGAGAAATGAATATGATTAAAAGAATCTTAGTCGCCAACCGCGGCGAAATAGCCGTGAGGGTGATGCGCTCCTGCCGGGAGATGGAAATAACGAGCATTGCCGTTTTCTCGGAAGCGGACCGAACAGCGAAGCATGTGCTCTATGCCGACGAAGCTTACTGCATCGGCCCAGCAGCATCGAAAGAGAGTTATCTGAATATAGAAAAGATTATCGAAGTGGCAAAGTCGTGCCGCGCAGACGCTATCCACCCGGGATACGGGTTCTTGTCCGAAAATGCAACCTTTGCCCGTCGTTGTCGTGAAGAGGGGATCATCTTCATCGGTCCGGACCCGGAAACCATGGAGGCGATGGGAGATAAGATTTCGGCACGTATCAAGATGATAGAAGCCGGTGTACCGGTGGTTCCGGGTACTCAAGAAAACCTGAAGAGCCTTGAAGAAGCGGTAGAACTCTGCAATCAAATCGGCTATCCGGTAATGCTGAAAGCCTCGATGGGAGGTGGCGGAAAGGGTATGCGGCTGATTCATCGTGCAGATGAAGTGGAAGAGGCCTACACAACCGCCAAGAGCGAATCACTTTCGTCATTCGGCGACGACACGGTTTACCTGGAGAAATTTGTAGAAGAACCGCATCACATTGAGTTCCAGATTCTGGGCGACAAGCATGGCAACGTGATTCATCTGTGCGAACGTGAATGTTCGGTGCAACGCCGCAACCAGAAGATTGTGGAAGAGAGCCCTTCGGTGTTCGTCACTCCTGAACTACGCCGGGATATGGGAAAAAAAGCAGTGGCCGCCGCCAAAGCCGTGAACTATGTCGGAGCGGGAACCATCGAATTTCTGGTGGACAAGCACCGCAACTATTACTTCCTGGAAATGAACACGCGCCTGCAAGTGGAACATCCGATTACCGAAGAGGTAGTCGGCGTAGATTTAGTGAAAGAGCAGATTAAAGTGGCCGAAGGACAGGTGTTGCAACTGAAACAGGAAGATATCCAGCAACGCGGACATGCCATCGAATGCCGCATCTGCGCAGAAGATACAGAAATGAACTTCATGCCCAGCCCGGGTGTCATCAAGCAGATTACGGAGCCAAACGGCATCGGGGTGCGCATCGACAGCTATGTATACGAAGGTTACGAGATTCCGATTTATTATGACCCGATGATCGGCAAGCTGATTGTATGGGCAACCACACGCGAATACGCCATCGAACGAATGCGCCGTGTACTCCACGAATATAAGCTGACAGGAGTAAAGAACAACATCAGTTATCTGCGCGCCATCATGGATACTCCCGACTTTGTGGAAGGGCATTACGATACGGGATTCATCAGCAAAAACGGGGAAGTGCTCCAACACTGCATCACCCGTACCAGCGAACGTGCAGAGAACATCGCACTGATCGCCGCTTACATGGATTACCTGATGAACCTGGAGGAGAATAACAGCGGACTGGCTGCGGACAACCGCCCGATCAGCAAATGGAAAGAATTCGGACTGCACAAAGGGGTATTAAGAATATAGAAGAGTATGGAAATACATATAGGGAATCGCGTGGCCGAGATAGAACTGGTCAGCAAAGAAGATAACAAAGTGGTACTCACCATCGACGGAAAAACGTTCGAAGCGGACGTTGTCATGGCAGAGAACGGGAATTGCAACATCCTGATGGACGGACGCAGCTCCAACGCCCAACTGATTCGCAAAGAGAACGGAAAGAGTTACAAAGTGAATACACACTACAGCAGTTTCAATGTCGAGATTGTGGACAGTCAGGCAAAATATCTGCGGATGCGCAAGAAAGGTGAAGAAACACAGAACGACCGCATCATTTCGCCCATGCCGGGCAAGGTAGTGAAAATCCCCGTCAGTGTGGGACAGGAGATGAAAGCCGGAGAAACTGTCATCGTCATCGAAGCGATGAAGATGCAGAGTAACTACAAGGTGACTTCGGACTGCCGGATTAAAGAGATTCTGGTACAGGAAGGTGATAATATCGCCGGAGACCAGACGCTGATAACGTTAGAATAACGAATAATAGAAAGACAATGGAAGAAGTAAATAAAGCCTATGCCACGTTCGAAGAGCGTGACCGTATCGCTTCCCAAGGCGGAGGCGCTGCCAAGATTGAAATACAACATGCGAGCGGAAAGATGACTGCCCGCGAACGCATCGATATGTTACTGGACAAGGGAACATTTGTGGAACTTGACAAGCTGATGGTGCACCGCTGCACCAACTATGGCATGGACCGTAACAAGGTTCCGGGCGACGGTGTGGTGTCGGGTTACGGAAAGATCGACGGCCGTCAAGTGTTTGTCTACGCTTACGACTTCACCGTTTACGGTGGTTCACTCTCGGCATCGAATGCCAAGAAGATAGTCAAGGTACAACAACTGGCTTTGAAGAATGGCGCGCCGATCATCGCACTGAACGACTCGGGCGGTGCACGTATCCAGGAAGGAATCGAAAGCCTGTCGGGCTATGCCGACATCTTTTACCAGAACACGATGGCAAGCGGCGTGATCCCGCAGATTTCGGCTATCCTCGGTCCATGCGCCGGAGGTGCCTGCTACTCTCCGGCACTGACGGATTTCATCTTTATGGTGAAGGAGAAAAGCCATATGTTCGTCACCGGACCGGATGTGGTAAAGACGGTGATCCACGAAGAAGTCAGCAAAGAAGAACTGGGCGGTGCCATGACGCACAGCAGCAAGAGTGGTGTAACGCATTTCATAGCAAACACCGAGGAAGAATTGCTGATGTCGATCCGCGAGCTGCTCTCCTTCCTCCCGCAAAACAATATGGACGAAACGCGCAAGCAGAACTGCACCGATGACATCAACCGCGAAGATGCATCACTCGGCAGCATTATCCCCGCCGACCCGAACATACCGTATGATATGAAAGAGATCATCGAACGGGTTGTTGACGAGGGCTACTTCTTTGAAGTGATGCAGAACTTTGCCAAAAACATCATCATCGGTTTTGCCCGCTTAGCCGGACGCTCGGTAGGTATCGTGGCCAACCAGCCGGCATACCTGGCGGGTGTGCTCGACATCGATGCCAGCGACAAGGCAAGCCGTTTCATCCGCTTCTGCGACTGTTTCAACATTCCTCTGATTACGTTCGAAGACGTTCCGGGCTTCCTGCCGGGATATACGCAGGAGAACAACGGCATCATCCGCCACGGTGCCAAAATAGTGTATGCCTTTGCCGAGGCCACAGTGCCCAAGCTGACTGTGATCACCCGCAAGGCCTATGGTGGCGCTTACATCGTGATGAACTCCAAGCAGACGGGGGCGGACGTGAACTTTGCCTACCCGAGTGCGGAAATTGCCGTGATGGGTGCCGAGGGAGCTGTAAACATCCTGTTCCGCAAGGCGGACGCAGAGAGCAAAGCCAAAGAACTGGATGCCTACAAAGAGAAGTTTGCCACTCCATACCAGGCTGCCGAACTGGGATTCATCGACGAGATCATCCTGCCGAAGCAAACCCGTAAACGCTTGATACAGGCATTGGAGATGACGGAAAACAAAATGCAGACGAATCCGCCGAAGAAACACGGAAACATGCCGCTGTAGGCACAGCAGGCGGACCAAGCAGAGAGAGGGTATATGCGCGGGGGCAAGGCGACCGGAACAAGATTTCGCACGTCTCCCCGCATTTTTCAGGAAGTTTTATCCTATATTTGCGTCAGCTAACTCCAAAACCTTTCATCTTATGCCCACTAAGCGCCTTTTCGTCCCCGATGACATTCTCCGTCCGGCACAGCCGGGTGAAAACAAGAACATACGCCTGCTCCAATACGTCAACTCTACCACACAGGAAAACTTCGACGCTTTCCTGACGCACCATGCCCTGGTATACATCCTCTCCGGGGTGAAGCAGATCAAGGTAGGGAGCAATCAGTTTGACATCCGCCCCGGAGAACTGTTTCTGATACCAAGGGGAGAGTACGTGATGTCGGAATACATTACCGGCGAACATGGGTTCCGCAGCCTGATGTTGTTTTTCAGCAAACGGGTTGCGCAAGGACTGGCCGAACAACTGAGCGGATGTTTGCCGGAACGTATATCGGAAAGGATGCCGACAAAAAGAGAAGCCATAAAGATCATTCCCCACAACCGGGAAATAGAGAAACTGTTTTCTTCGTTGGAGGAATACAGCAAGAGTAAGAGTCCGTTTATGTGCGAACTGATCCGGCTGAAATTTACCGAACTGGTATACCTGCTTCTGGACAGTCCTTACCGGCAACTGATAGCTTCCTTCCTCCTGGATGCGGCACGAAGCGAAAGCCCGGCACTGTCAGCCGTGCTCGACCGGCATTTGTATTCCCCGGCCACCGTCAACGAACTGGCTATGCTTTCCGGCAGAAGCCTGTCGAGCTTTAAGCGGGAGTTTGCCCAGGAATATGGTGAAGCTCCCCGCGGATGGATACGCAGAAAAAAACTGGAACGCGCTGCTTATCTGCTCGACACGTCGGACAAAACGATCGAAGAAGTAACGGACGCGAGCGGATTTGTAAGTGCGGCACACTTTGCCCGGCTCTTTAAAGAGCAATATCAGATGACACCTACTGAATATAGGGGGAGGAATGATGAATGATGGGCGAAAAGCGATGAACGATGGACGAGAAGTGAGAAATGGAGATGATCGAAGACCTATATATAAGGTGTGGGAAGCTGCCGGAACGAAGCATTCGTAAACGTACCCTGAACCAAACAGACCGGAGACTGAACCAAACGGGCAACAACCCGTTCTCTATTTGCCTGTATCTTTGCTGCATGAAATTCATCTTATGAAATACAAGATCAGCTTATGAAAACTAAATTCTTTACTCCCATCCTATTGATCACCTTCTCGGCTACCGCTCTGTGTTGCCAAAGCAAAAAACAAAACCAGCCGACGGAAAAGGCACAGCAACCGGAAACAACGATCATCAGTGACAGCATTCGTTTCTGCGAAAGCACGTACCCCTATCAGGGAGGTATCCTGATCGCCAACTTCGGAACGGAGCAGCTCAATCCACTCAACACGGAAGGCAGGGGATACATCGCCTACCATAAAGATAACCGGACGGAAATCCTGATTCCTGCCGACGGCAACCTCTCCGGACCGAAAGGAATGTTTGTTCGTGACGAGCACCTGTTCATCTGCGACGTCAACAAAATCGTAGTCTACAACCTACAAGCACCGGAGAAAGCACCGCAAGTCGTCCTGCTGCCCGAAGGCAACCTTTTCGTAAACGACCTCGTGGCGGAAGGGAATACACTTTATGCTTCTGTCACCAATACAGGAAAAATCTTCAGCATCGACATCAGTGACCCGGGCGCAGTAGGGATTCCTGCCGAATGGGTGAGCATCGCCGGACCTAACGGGCTGATTATCGAAAACAGAACCATGTACGTCGCCTCTTATCCCGCTGACGGGAAGACAACGGACAACAATGTCATCTATCAGATTACCGACCTGAGCAAACCCGTTCCGGAGAAGTTCATCACCACCCCGGGACAATATGACGGTATCGCCCTCTCTGCCGACAAGAAAACGATGTACATCACCAACTGGACACCCGCACAAGTTTGTGCCGTCGACATGAATACCCGAAAGATCACGCCACTCGACATTAACCCGGAGAAACCGCTGTCCGGCCCGGCAGATATCACGGTAGCCTCCGGAACGATGTATATTCCGGACCTGCCCAACAGCAGGGTCATCGTTTATCCAATGTAAGATTCGGTTCATAATCCGTCATTACTTATACTAAGAATTCCCTTATCCCAGCTTTTCCCATCCATTGAGAAAGTTGAGATAAGGGAATCTTCCGTCTATCGGAAGGCCGTTTTCGGGATGATTATCCTTTCAGGAACTCCGTTCAGAGAGCCCCCCCGATTAACGGTCTATATAACCCCGCGCTCACCGCTCCCGCATCTCTGCCACGAACTCGTCGGTGGTGTAGACCTTCTCTGCCAGCAGGGTGAAGTTGATGAACGCTGCCGTATCGGCGTCCAGTCCGGGGAGCTTGGCAGAGGCCGTGGCGTCAAAGACGACGGCTGCCTCAAATCCGCGTTCCTGCAACTCGCGCAGATGGGACTCCGCGCAGAGGTTGCCGGACATGCCGCACACCACTACCTTGTTCACCCCACGCTTGCGGAGTTGAAGAATCAGGTCATTGTTTTCCGGCCCGTACAGTTTGTGGGGTGCCGTGACGATGATATTCGTGCCCCCGTCGATATAGGGTTTGTAGAGTTCCAGCCAGTCGGCACCCGAACCTTCGAAACCCTCGCCGGTCAACTGTCCCCGGCGTTCGAACATGCCCGTGTCGTGCATCAGTTTCTCGATGGGACCTTCGAAAAGCCATTGGTGATCATGCTTATAGTAATAGTGCGGGGAGATGAATACCAGCATGCCTTTTGCGGCTGCCACCTCGAAGATGCGGCGGAGGTTCTCCACCGTACCATTCTTCTGTATGTTCTCTCCGAAAGCGCCCCAGCCCAGACCGTTCTCGCTCAGGAAATCGTTCTGCGGGTCTGTCATTACAATCGCTGTGTATTCGTCGATGACGAACGGGGTGTTGATACCTTCCATAATCTTTTTTTGTTTTTAGATGTTTATACTCCTTTTAGCTCAGGGTGCGGCGTCGGTGTACCGCTTGTTTTCCGACTTTGCAAAGATCGGCATTCCACACAGGACAGGAAAGGGGCATATGGCCGGATAAGTTAGCAATTCTTCCCGAATAAGAAGAAAATCATGCTATCTTACCCTATGAGGAAAGGAAATGGATCAGAAGAGGGAACGGAGACACCTATTTATATATAAAAGGCTTATAACAAACAGGTTTTAGAGAGTGGAAACGCCACTCTTCCCCGCCTTCGGGAACAATTGCCTATTCAATGTGTGATATCGCTCTTTCCCGAGCAGCGATAAGCACCTATCTTTGCAACATCAGATTTAAACAACTAAAACAATCCCGCGAACGTTATGAAAAAGAATTTATTAATTTTAGTCGCACTGCTGACTTCGGCAACGATCTCGGCACAGAACGGAGGAACCATTATGAAGAAGTATGAGAACCAATTGCCGCAAGCCGGCAGGGGAAATGTGCACGTTGCCTACCAGGGCAAGGCCATCGACCAGATGATTTACGATTTTATGGAAGAACAGGGAATACCGGGCATGACGCTTGCCATCGTACAGGCGCCTTACATCCCCCGGGTGGTGGGCTACGGAGTGACTGATTTCACGAAAGGAAACCTCGCCGCCGCCAAGACGCTCTGGCCCATCGGCCCCATCTCGCAAGGATATGCTGCCGTGGCGGTGATGCAACTCTACGAACGGGGCAAACTCGACCTGAACGACCCCGTCGGCAAGTACCTGAAGGATGTGCCGGAAAGCTGGAAACCGGTCAGCATCCTCCAGTTGATGCAGCACAGCTCGGGCATCGCCGATTACCGCGCGCAGAAGGGTTTCGACGTCTCTGCCGATTATCGTCCGGAACAGTTGATCGAGACCGTAGCCGCACTGCCACTGGCCTTCGAACCGGGAACGGATGTGAAGCAGAGCGCCACGAACTTCCTGCTGCTGACTTCCATCATCGAGAAGGCGGGCAAAATGCCTTACCACGATTTCGTGAAGAAGTATCAGATTGACTACCTGGGACTGCGGCAGACTTTCTTCGGAGAAGACCTGGCGAAAGTAAAACAGGAGGACGTGACCACTACGGGCAACGTGCACCAGACATTCAAGAAGGACCGGGACTATATCAACCCCTCGGAAACAACGACCGGATACGTTGAAAAAGACGGCCGGCTCGTCGCAGCGCCTGCTGTCAGCCCTACGGCACTGAAAGGTTTCTCCGACATCTGGGCATCGGCGGAGAACGTTTCCCATTGGGACATCGGACTGGCGGGAAGCGCCTTGATCGAGAAACCGGAAAACCGTGACATCGTGTACAAACCCACCCGGCTGGCCAACGGCAAGGTGGTCCCCGCCATGGCAGGCTGGCAGTTCTATAACCACAACGGGCTGATGGACATCAAAGGCGACGTGTCAGGACATTCGGCTTTCCTGAGCCGTTTCACCGACGCTTCGGAACTGGTATGCGTCACCCTGCTCGCCAACAAGGAGGGAGTGGATCTGACGAACCTGGGACGGCGCATCGCCGCCGCTTTCGACAGCGCCAAGATGGGCACGGGAGCCAACGACAACCTGCTGTACACCTACGAGAGCCAGTTCAGCGTAGACGAAACCATGGGACGCATCGAGCAGACGCTCCGGGCAATGGGAATCCCTGTCTTCGCCAAATTCGACCACGGAAAGAATGCGGAAGAGGTAGGCTTGACGCTTCGCCCGAACCAGGTGATCGTCTTCGGTTCGCCGAAAGTGGGCACAAAGCTGATGCAGGACAATCCGAGCATCTCGATCGAATTGCCGCTGAAGATCTCCGTTTGGGAGGATAAGAACGGCAGTGTATGGGCCACTTTCCCACAGATGCAGGTGATGGCGGCCGAATACGGGCTGGAAGCGGAACCGGTGATCGGAAAGATGCAGGAATTGCTGGAAAAGATCGTGATTAAGGGGGCAAGCGTGTATTGACTCCATGCCCGAGGGCATTCTTAAAATAAACACAGAAACGGGGAAATCACAAGCGGTTATGGGACAACGCGCAACGTGACTTTCCCCGTTTCATTCGGGTACCCCCCCGTTTCTATTTTCTTCCTATCGGCAGGCAGACTTCAAACCTCGCCCCCTCACCCACTTCGGACTCCGCACGGATCTCTCCGCCGAAATGTTCCACAATCGTCTTACAGATGGCAAGTCCCAACCCCGTTCCTTGAACAAAAGAATCTCCTTTATAAAAGCGCTCAAAAACATGCGCGATCACCTCCTCCGACATTCCTTTCCCGGTGTCTTCGACAAACAGCTCTACATCCTTCTCCCCCCTCCGGCGATAGCCTATCCGGATGCTGCCCCGGCTCGTAAACTTTATCGCGTTATTGATCAGATTATTCACCACCTGCTCCAGCCTTACCGGGTCCGCAGTAATCGACACATCCTCTGCGGGCAGATCCGCAATCAGTTCTACACCGGGCTTCACGTTCAGACGCTGCATGCGGGCTATGTCGGCAAACATCTTGTTCAGTGAGAAAACCGAAACGTTAAACTCCATGGTGTTCGATTCAATCTTCGAAAGATCCAGAATATCCGAAATCAGGAACATCAGCAACTGCCCGTTCTTCTCTATCAACGCAGCATACTCCTCGATGTCCTCCGGCCTTAAATCGGACTGCTCGCTCACCAGCAGTGTGGAAAAGCCCACGATGGCATTCAGCGGAGTACGGATCTCGTGACTCATATTGGCCAGGAAAGCACTCTTCAACCGGTCGCTCCGCTGTGCCTTCCGGAGGGCATCGTTCAGCCTGTCCTCTATATCTTTATGCCGCTGCGTACTCATGCAGATACCTACAATACGGAACGGCAGATCTGACAGTTGCCCCACATAAGTAGACTGCCCCTCGAACCACTCCCAGCCCCCGTCTCCCCGGCGCAGACGATAAGGTACGGGTGCCTCGTACAAGTTTCCCGTCAACTGCCCGGCAAGGGCGTCGAAAAGTACCTTCCGGTCATCGGGATGCACCAAGTCGGAAAACTGTTCCATGGTCAGCGTATAATCTTGAGTCGGAATCTTCAGGTAGTCGAAATAACGCGGGTCAATCACCATCAGGTTCCGCTCCATGTCGAACGACCAGGAAAAGATATGTGTTTTGCTCAGGGCGATATTCAGCACATGCCGTTGCGTCCGTTCTTCAAGCACATTGCGCAGGTAGACGATCATCTTGATCAAGCGCCCGCTTTCATAAATCCCCACAATGCCGCCTTGAATCAGGAAGCTGATATTGGAACGGGGTTCGCGAATGAAGCAATTGGTAGAAAACAAAATGTTGCGCTTTCCGCTCTGTATCTCTTCCAGAAACCGGGGCAAAAGGTTCTCCTTGTCCTGGATCAGTTCGATGATGTCAACTGCCTGCCGCCCGGCAACCTGCCTCAAATCCAGTTGCAGTTCTTCCAGCAACAACTTGTTCATCCGTTCTATCTTCCCGTCAGCGCCGAGGACAAGAATGCTCAGCGGCCACACATCAAACAGTTGCCTGCATACGGCATCTCCCACCAGCGCCTTTTTGAGCGCCCGCCTCTGCCCGTAGAGGCACTTCACCGCCACACACAAGGTAAACACGACAATAAGCAGCAAAACAATAACCGTAATCAGACTATTGTCCCCAATGGCCAAAGAAGAAAAAAAGACAGGAAAAACAAAGGTGTTGAATGAAGATCGGTTCATATAAATTCAGTTGTGTCAAGGCACAAAGATCGTACTAATATCAGTTATCGGCAACGGATCGGGTTGGAAATAATATTCTATTATTCTCACAAAATATTCCATCGTGTACGGATTGACCACTTTTAACTATGACAGGAAAAGCCCCGTACAGAATTAACAAGTCATTAACTATATTAGACCGTAATATAATGACTTTTGCAACCAAAAAGGGATCTCAGCGTTATAGCAAACAAAAGAACATGCTTACTCCAGAATTAAATATATCGGCCAATTTCACCACTGCCGACCGCATCAGCAGCGAAACACTGTGGGCATATTGTGCCGAACTCAAAAAGACAAAAGCCGTCATATTTGCCCTCTGCATACGGGGGCGTGTCAAGGCAATGATCAACCTGGTGCAATACAATATCGGTCCCGGTACGATGATCGCTATCCCCTCAGAAAGTTTCGTACAAGTGCTGAAGACATCGGACGATGTGCAGCTGCATGCGGTACTCTTTTCACTTGCGTTCATCCACGAAACCCACTTGGACAGATCGATCATCCATACGTTCTACATCATCAACGAACACCCCTTGCTCCCATTGTCCCCGAAAATTTTCGGCATCTACGTCCAGACTTTCGCGCTTTTGACACACATCCATAAAGACGCTCCGTTCCTTTTCAGTCATGCCACACTGAAGTCTATGCTTGAAGCACTCCTACAGGGGTTCACAGAGCTCAGTCAGCGAAAAGCGTTGTCGCAGGTAGCGCCCGCCAACAAACATTCCGCCGTCTTTCGCCAGTTTGTCCGACTGGTACAGGAGAATCATGCCCGCCAACATCAGGTACAGTTTTATGCGGCCGAAATGGGAATGAAATCGACTACCCTCTGCCACATCATAAAGAAAGAATCGGGCGGACAGACAGCAATGGAAATCATCAACAGTATCCTGATCCTGGCTGCCCGAACCCTGCTGCGAACCACACCCACTCCGGTGAAAGACATTGCCTTGAACCTGGGATTCAACAACGCGGCGTTCTTCAATAAGTTTTTCAAGAAGCAAGTGGGGATGACCCCACAGAAGTTCCGGAACGCAGAGAAATAAGGTCAAACCTACGAAACAGGCGGACCGAAACGAGTTTCAACAACTATACAGTCATCTCAAACCCCGTATCCGTCCGCCTGTCCTATATTATTCGCACTTATTGGATGGCCTGTGTGCGGATAGTGAAAAGTTTATTATCCTTTTTCCTTCAGAATCACGTCGTGTGCCCCGCCTTCTACGATACTGGTAGACGAAACCAATGTAATCTTGGCGTTTTGCTGCAAATCGGGAATGGTAACGGCACCGCAACTGCACATCGTAGCTTTGATCTTGCTCAGTGTGGCAGCCAGATTATCTTTCATCTTACCGGCATAAGGCACGTAACTATCGACTCCCTCTTCGAACTTCAAAGATTCCGTTCCGCCCATATCATAGCGCTGCCAGTTCTGGGCACGGTTCGAACCTTCTCCCCAGTACTCTTTCACATAATTGTTCTTGATGCAGAGCTTCTTTGTAGGCGATTCGTCGAAACGGGCAAAGTAACGGCCCATCATCAGGAAATCGGCCCCCATGGCAAGGGCAAGCACCATATGATAGTCGTGCACCAGTCCGCCGTCGCTGCAAATAGGCACATAGATGCCTGTGCGTGCCTGATATTCGTCACGGGCACGAGCCACGTCCTGCAAGGCAGTCGCCTGTCCGCGTCCGATACCTTTCTGTTCACGGGTGATGCAGATAGATCCACCGCCAATGCCCACTTTCACGAAGTCCGCACCGGCTTCCGCCAGATAGAGGAAGCCTTCTTTATCTACCACGTTACCGGCACCTACCAGTACTTTATCCCCATACTGCTGCTTGATCCATTGCAGAGTCTCATATTGCCATTCCGAATAGCCGTCCGAAGAATCGATGCAAAGCACATCCACTCCTGCTTCTACCAGAGCAGGTACACGTTCCTGATAGTCACGGGTATTGATACCGGCACCCACCAGCAATTTCTTATCGGGGCTTGACACCTCGTTAGGGTTTTCCTTGTGGCTGTCGTAATCTTTGCGGAAAACGAAATAAGCCAGACGGCCGTCCTTGTCGATGATGGGAAGAGTGTTGAGTTTGTGGTCCCAGATAATCTGGTTCGCTTCGCTCAGTGTCAGTCCCATTTCGCCTACAATCAGCTTGTCGAAAGGGGTCATGAAGTCTTTGATCTTTTTGTCCAGCGGATCTCTGGAAAGGCGATAGTCGCGGCTGGTTACCAATCCCAGAAGATGTCCGTTCGGTGTGCCGTCATCCGTGATTCCGATGGTAGAGTGTCCGGTCTGACGAAGCAGGCGAAGTACATCATCCAACGTATGTTCCGGTGTCAGGTTCGAGTCACTGGTCACGAAACCGGCTTTAAATTTCTTCACTTTCCGCACCATTTCCGCCTGACTGGCGATGGGTTGCGAGCCGAAGATAAACGAGAGTCCTCCGTTGCGTGCCAGCTCGATAGCCAGTTCGGGACCGGAAACCGACTGCATGATTGCCGAAACGAAAGGAATGTTCAATTCGATTGCTGCTTGTGTGCCTGCCGCATGTTTCACCAGCGGGGTGCGTAAAGATACATTGGAAGGTACACACTGTTTGGTGGTAAGACCGGGAATAAGTAAATATTCACCGAAAGTTCTTGATACTTCTTCTACGTAAACTGCCATAAGATAAGTTGTTTTTTGGCATGCAAAATTACATCTTTCTTTTTAATTATGTGACAGGGACAGGGGTATTTTTTTCAATTATCCCTTCACAGTATCCTAATTCTTCTGCCGTCCGTCCATTCAGGCACGGATATTATTGATAAGTCTCAAACGTATGTCCCCCTTTCCGGAGTTGGCCGGCATATTGCTGCAAGGCGGCATCGGATATGCCCAAAGGTTCTGACAATACAGACATAGCCTGATTTCTTTAGTTCACCGGCAAAGGTAATACAAACCGGACTACGTCATGCTTTCCTTATAGATTTAATCCGAAACCGGCATCCCTGCTTTTAAATTAACAGAAAACAACGCCATTTAGCAAACACTTTCGTACCTCCGGTGTTATTCATTACCATACTATAAATAACTACCGCTTATGTCACAAGAAATGAAAGCATTCTCCGGAATGAAAACTACACGGAATTTCAGTTTCAGTCATTCCGAAGTCATTATCAACAGCACACCGGGCAGAAAAGTTGTTCTGGAATCGACTCTGTTGGAACAGTCGCCAATTGAAAAAGGATGTGGAGATACCTCTTCACAGGCATGGAAGGCGACTCCGGCAGAAAGCCGGACAAGGCCTGTGTATAACGAGATCTGGTATACATAAGCAACCGCCTTTCCTGTTTTTATTCAATCACACACAAGAGCCGGATACTTCGGTTCCATCCGGAGAATGCGTCGTTTGGATGCGCATCCTACAGGGGGGACATCTGTTACCTTAAATGCCGACTTCATTTACGTGCCGGGATAACCGGTTTTACGTGCCGGGGTAAATGGTTTTACATACCGGGGTAAACAGTTTTACATGCCGGGGTAAATGGCTTTACGTGCCGGGGTAAACGGTTTTACATTGAAAGAAAAATATAGGTAAATACAATCTGCTGATTATCAAGATTACCGGGACGGATGTCGCAACTACGCATTTCCCAGAGAACTCCTATTTTATACCCGCCAACCTCGCCCTGTACTCCATCGGCGAAACCCCTTCGTGACGTTTGAAATACCGGCCAAGATAAGATTGGTCGGGGAAGCTCAGGCGGTCGGCTATCTCCTGGATACTGAGATCAGTGGACTGGAGGAGGACTTTGATCTCCAAGGCCGTGAAATCATCAATCACTTTTTTGGCTGAGCCGCCCATAAGGGAGCGGCAGATGCTCGTCAGGTATTTGGTAGAAATGCAGAGACGGTCAGCGTAGAACACAACGTCGCGCTGCGAACAACAATGCTCGTGCACCAAGGTGACGAACTTATGAAAAAGCTCGTTCGGACGGTTGCCGCCTTCGATCTCTTTATGGGTGAAAAGGCGGTGCACTTTGTCGTATACATCGAGCAGGAAGCTTTGCAGGTGGTTGCGGGCTATCTGGTTGCGGAAGCGGTGGTCGGTGTCGGCGAAGATGGCGCCGGTGGCGTGCAGAAGACCATTGATGGGGGCGGTAAATTCGGGAGGGAGCGTATAGCAGGGCTTCTCCTTGAGGAAGCGGAAGAAGGAGGGTTCGAAGCGGATGCAGGCTTCACGGAACATCTCGATGTGGGAGGCGAAAAAGGAGATCTGCAGGTCTTCGCTCTTCTCTTCAAGGGTGATGACGGAGCCGGGCAGGAGGACAACCTGGGTATTGGGGGTGATCTCGTATTTCTTCAGGTCGATGGCAAGCGTGGCATGACCGCTGCGGCAGTAGAGAATGATGGCACAGTTGAGCTTGTGCAACCGGTTGTAGAAAGGGGCGAAGTCGTCGGTTCCTGCCACGAAGGGCTGGTCGAGAGTGAGAGTGAGCGGATTACTTTTTTCCATATCGTGTTCTTTATTTCGCCTGCAAAGGTAGGTCTTTTTAGTGAATTAGGCGAAAAGTTGTTCCGATTATGAACAATAGTGGGGCGGGTATGAAAAGCTGCCGAAGGGGAAAACGCTCTACCTTTGCCGCGACAAAATTAAATAGGAACTATGATTGAAAAGGTAAGTAAAGTGAAACAGGCCGTGATACTGGCCTGCTGTCTGGCCGTCGGGGGATGCAAGCAAGCACCGCAGGCAAACGTGGAGTCGGGATACAAAGTGATGACCCTCGCGCCTGCCGACCGGACGCTATCGAGTACGTATTCGGCAACGATACGCGGACGACAAGACATCGAGATCTATCCGCAGGTAGGCGGCACGCTGACGCAGGTGTGTGTCAGCGAGGGGGAACGGGTGAAACGGGGACAGTCGCTGTTCGTCATCGACCAAGTGCCTTACGAAGCTGCCTTGCAGACTGCCCTGGCAAACGTGGAGGCGGCAAAGGCGTCGCTGGCCACAGCACAACTGACGTATGACAGCAAGCAGGAATTGTACAGGCAGAACGTAGTGTCCGCCTTCGACCTGAGCACGGCAAAGAACTCCCTTCTGGCAGCGCAGGCGCAACTGGCGCAGATGAAGGCACAGGAGGTGAACGCACGCAACAACTTATCGTATACGCTGGTGAAGAGTCCGGCGGACGGAGTAGTGGGCACGCTGCCCTACCGGGTGGGAGCACTGGTGAGCGCCAGCCTGCCGGAACCGCTGACTACCGTTTCGGACAACTCGGACATGTACGTCTACTTCTCAATGACGGAGAACCAGCTCTTAGGACTGATCCGCCGTTACGGATCGAAGGAGGAAGCCTTGAAACAGATGCCGGAAATCGGCCTGCAACTGAACGACCGTTCGGACTATCCGCAGGCGGGACGGATCGAGACGATCAGCGGGGTGATAGACCGCACGACGGGAACGGTGAGCCTGCGGGCGGTGTTTCCCAACCGGGAAGGGCTGCTGCATAGCGGCGGCGCCGGAAACGTGATCGTGCCGACGGAGAAGACGGGAGCGCTGGTGATTCCGCAAGCGGCCACATTCGAAGTACAGGACAAGGTATTTGTATATAAGGTAGTGGACGGCAAGGCGCAATCGGCTCCGGTACAGGTGACGCGCGTCAACGGCGGACAGGAGTACATCGTGGAGAGCGGGCTACAGACCGGTGACGTGATCGTGGCCGAAGGCGTCGGACTGCTCCGGGAAGGAACGGAGATCAAAGCGGTGAACGAGGAACGGTGAACGCTCATCGTATGCAATAAAACAAAGAACAAGGCTCACTACAGAGTGGCACAAAGGAAACATATAACCCTATAATTATGAACTTACGAACATTCATCGAACGGCCCGTCCTATCGGCCGTTATCTCCATCACCATCGTCGTGGTCGGGATCATCGGGCTGTTTACGTTGCCCGTCGAACAATACCCGGATATCGCCCCGCCAACCATCATGGTCTCCACCAGCTACTTCGGAGCCAGCGCGGAGACGTTGCAAAAGAGTGTCATCGCCCCGCTCGAAGAGGCCATCAACGGAGTGGAGGACATGACGTATATGACCTCCAGCGCCACCAACGCCGGAACGGTCTCCATCACTGTCTACTTTAAACAGGGAACCGACCCGGACATGGCGGCGGTGAACGTGCAGAACCGGGTCTCCAAAGCCACGGGACAGCTCCCCTCGGAGGTGAACCAGGTGGGTGTCACCACCTCGAAGCGGCAGACGAGTATCCTGCAAATGTTCTCGCTCCACAGCCCGGACGACTCTTACGACGAGGCTTTCCTGGCCAACTACATCAGTATCAACCTCAAGCCGGAGATTCTCCGCATCTCGGGCGTGGGCGACATGATGATCATGGGAGGCGACTACAGCCTGCGCATCTGGATGAAACCGGACGTGATGGCGCAATACCGCCTGATCCCCTCGGACGTTTCGGCGGTGCTGGCGGAACAGAACATTGAGTCTGCCACCGGATCGTTCGGCGAGAACTCCGACGAGACGTACCAATACACCATGAAGTACAAAGGCCGCCGCATCACCCCGGAGGAGTTCGGCGAGATCGTGATCCGCTCCACCGACGACGGGCAGGTGCTGAAACTGAAGGACATCGCCACCATCGAGTTAGGACAGGAAAGCTACGCCTACAGCGGAACGACGGACGGGCACAACGGTATCTCGTGCATGCTCTTCCAGACTGCAGGCTCCAACGCCACAGAGGTGAACAACCGCATCAACGACTTCCTTGAAGAGGCGCGCAAAGACCTCCCCCGTGGAGTGGAACTGACGCAACTGATGTCCAGCAACGACTTCCTCTACGCCTCCATCCACGAGGTGGTGAAGACGCTGCTCGAAGCCATCCTGCTCGTGATCCTCGTCGTATACATCTTCTTGCAGGACATCCGCTCGACACTGATCCCGCTGGTGGGCATCATCGTGTCGCTCGTCGGTACGTTCGCCTTCATGGCGATGGCGGGATTCAGTATCAACCTGATCACGCTGTTCGCGCTGGTACTGGTCATCGGTACGGTGGTGGACGACGCCATCGTGGTGGTCGAGGCCGTGCAGGCACGGTTCGACGTGGGCTACAAATCGTCCTACATGGCGAGCATCGACGCCATGAAAGGCATTTCGAACGCCGTCATCACCTCGTCGCTGGTATTCATGGCGGTGTTCATCCCCGTATCGTTCATGTCCGGCACATCGGGGACGTTCTACACGCAGTTCGGACTGACGATGGCCGTAGCGGTAGGTATCTCCGCCGTGAACGCCCTGACACTGAGCCCCGCCCTCTGCGCGCTGCTGCTGAAACCGTACATCAACGAGGACGGCACGCAGAAGCAGAACTTCGCCGCCCGCTTCCGCAAAGCGTTCAACGCGGCGTTCGACGTGGTGATAGACCGTTACAAGGGCATCGTGCTCTTCTTCATCAAGCACCGTTGGCTGACGGGCGGACTCCTCGTGGCAAGTATCGCCCTGCTGGTGGTGCTGATGAACACGACGAAGACCAGCCTCGTGCCCGACGAAGACCAGGGCGTAGTGTTTGTCAACGTCAGCACCGCCGCCGGCAGTTCGCTGCGCACGACGGACGAGGTGATGAAGCGCATCGAGCAGCGCATGGAACAGATCCCGCAAGTGGAGCACGTGCAGAAAGTGGCGGGCTACGGACTGCTGGCGGGTCAGGGAAGCTCGTTTGGTATGTTGATCCTGAAGCTGAAACCGTGGAACGAACGCCCCGGAAAGGAAGACAACGTGCAGTCGGTCATCGGCCAGGTATACGGGCGGACGGGCGATATCAAGGACGCCACCGTATTTGCCATCTCACCGGGAATGATCCCCGGCTACGGTATGGGTAACGCCCTCGAACTGCACATGCAGGACAAGACGGGAGGCGACGTGAACACCTTCTTCCAGACCACGCAGCAGTATCTGGGCGCGCTGAACCAGCGTCCGGAGATCGCCATGGCCTACTCCACGTTCGACGTCCGCTACCCGCAATGGCTGGTTGAGATAGACCCGTCGAAATGCAAGCGCTCGGGCATCACCCCCGACCAGGTGTTGAGCACCCTCTCGGGCTACTACGGCGGGCAGTACGTGTCCAACTTCAACCGCTTCTCCAAAGTATATAAGGTGATGATCCAATCCGACCCGCAATACCGCCTCGACGAGGCTTCGCTGGGCAACACCTTCGTGCGGATGTCGAACGGTGAGATGGCGCCTCTGAGCCAGTTCGTGACGCTGACCCGCACGTACGGAGCCGAGTCGCTGAGCCGCTTCAACATGTACAACTCCATCGCCGTGAACGCCATGCCGGCCGACGGTTACAGTACGGGTGACGCCATCCGTGCCGTACAGGAGACAGCCTCCACCGCCCTGCCCAAGGGCTACGGCTACGACTACGGAGGCATCACCCGTGAGGAGACGGAGCAGAGCGGCACGACGGCGATCATCTTCGGCATCTGCTTCCTGATGATCTACCTGATTCTGAGCGCGCTCTACGAGAGCTTCCTGATCCCCTTCGCGGTGCTCCTGAGCGTGCCGTGCGGACTGATGGGTTCGTTCCTCTTCGCCCGCCTGTTCGGTCTGGAGAACAACATCTACCTGCAAACGGGACTGATCATGCTGATCGGTCTGCTTGCCAAGACGGCGATCCTGCTCACCGAGTATGCCGCCGAACGCCGCAAAGCGGGCATGGGGCTGATAGCCTCCGCGCTGAGCGCCGCCAAAGCCCGTCTGCGCCCGATATTGATGACGGCACTGACGATGATCTTCGGGTTGTTCCCGCTGATGGTGGCGAGTGGCGTAGGGGCAAACGGTAACCGTTCATTGGGAACGGGCGCCGTGGGCGGTATGGTCATCGGTACGCTGGCACTGCTGTTCATCGTGCCGTCGCTCTTCATCGCTTTCCAGTGGTTGCAGGAACGCATTCGTCCGGTACAGGCCGAACCGACGCACGACTGGCAGATCGAAGAAGAGATCGCAGTGAGCGACCGGGAAAAGAAGGAAGCGAAAGGAGGGGCTTTGAAGGAATAAAGGGTTCTTTTCACCACAGAGGAACACAGAGTGACACAGAGGAAGACAGGTTATTGGTATGAATGATCAAAAGAGCAAGATTCACCCGGTGATACTCTGTACTACTCCGCGATACTTTACTTCGTATCGCTCTGTATGACTCCGTACCACTCCATATCACTCTGTGATACTCTGTGGTGAAAAGAGTTCTTCCCCCGTTCAACCCTATTTATCATTAGCAGCCCCCTCCCCTCCTCTTCCACCGGAGGAACCCGGGGGAGGGAGGCTCCCATAAAACAAGCAATCATGAAAAAGTTAATCATATCCCTTGCCGCCACGCTGGCACTCAGCAGTTGCGGCATTTACTCCAAATACAAACCCGCTACCGAGGTTCCCGACGGCCTTTACGGCCAAGAAGGCGCGAATCCTTCCGACTCCGCCTCCAACCTCGGCAGCCTCCCCTGGCAGGAGGTCTTCACCGATCCTTGCCTCCGCACGCTGATCGACACCGCCCTCGTGCGCAACACCGACCTGCGTACGGCCCACCTCCGCGTGAAAGAGGCCGAAGCCACCTTGCTCTCCGCCCGACTCTCCTATCTGCCCGCCTTCTCCCTCTCTCCGCAGGGAACGGCCAGCAGCTTCGACGGCGGGAAAGCCTCGCAAACCTACTCACTACCCGTCAGCGCCAGTTGGGAGATCGACATCTTCGGCCGGCTGACGAACGCCAAGCGGCGTGCACAAGCTGTCGTGGCGCAGAGCCGTGACTATGAACAGGCGGTACAGACGCAACTGATTGCCGCTGTCGCCAACAACTACTATACGTTGCTGATGCTCGACGCCCAGATCGAGATCTCCACCGCCACCGAAGCCGCCTGGAAAGAGAGCGTCGCCACCACCCGCGCCATGAAAGCTGCCGGAATGGTGACCGAAGCCGCTCTCTCGCAGACTGAGGCCACATACTACAATATATGTACCACCCTGCTCGACCTGCGCGAACAGCTCAACCAGGTGGAGAACGCCCTTTCGCTGCTCCTTGCCGACGTCCCCCGCACCCTTCCCCGCGGACGCCTCGCCGAGCAGCGCCTGCCGGAGAACCTTTCGGTGGGCGTGCCCTTGCAGATGCTTGCCAACCGCCCCGACGTGCGCAGTGCCGAACAGGCGTTGGCACAGGCATTCTACACTACCAACGCCGCCCGTTCCGCCTTCTACCCCTCGATCACGCTGAGCGGCAGCGCCGGCTGGACAAACTCGGCAGGTGCGATGATCGTCAACCCGGGCAAGTTCCTTGCCACCGCCGTGGCCTCGCTGACGCAGCCTTTGTTCAACCGGGGAGCGAACATCGCCCAGCTCCGCATAGCCAAAGCGCAACAGGAGGAGGTACGCCTCAGCTTCGAACAGACGTTGCTCAACGCCGGAAGCGAGGTCAACAATGCCCTGGTGCAATATCAGACGGCACGGGACAAGGCAAACTACTTCGAGAAGCAGGTGGCTTCCCTCGAAAACGCCGCCCGCAGCACACAACTGCTGATGAAGCATGGCAACACGACTTATCTGGAAGTGCTCACCGCACAGCAGACGTTGCTCAATGCGCAACTCTCGCAAGTGGCCAACCGGTTTACTGAAATCCAGGGGGTCATCACCTTGTATCAGGCATTGGGGGGAGGAAGAGAGAGGAGTTAAGAAGCGGAACTCACCACAGAGTAACACAGAGGGAGTCAAGCCGATAACCAACGACTTGACATCCACTCTGTGCTACTCTGTGCCATTTTATGGTAACCCTCTTTTCTTTATACTCCCTTTGCAAACATTTTCATCTCAGTACCGTTGTCCCGAGATAAGAATGTTTGTAAAGACCCGATAAAGAAAGTGAGGAAGCAGTAAAAAGGAAAGAGAAGAAGAAACAAAACATCCTGCTTCATCGGACAGAGATAAAACAGGATGTAAAAAAAGACGAGGGAAGGGGGTTATGCGTTCAGTGCCTGTTCGATATCCGCTATAATGTCATCCGCATTTTCGATTCCTACGGACAGACGGATCAGGTCCGGACGGACACCGGCTTCGATCAACTGCTCGTCTGTCAGCTGCCGGTGCGTATGGCTGGCGGGATGGAGCACGCAGGTACGCGCATCGGCCACGTGGGTGACGATGGCGGCCAGTTTCAACGAGTCCATGAACTTGATGGACAACTCGCGTCCGCCTTTCAACCCGAAAGAGATCACACCGCAAGAGCCATTCGGCATGTACTTCTGCGCCAGTTCGTAGTATTTATTACCCGGAAGACCGCAATAGTTCACCCAAGCCACTTTATCGTTCTGTGCAAGGTATTCGGCCACCTTCTGTGCATTGCCGCAGTGCTGGGGCATACGCAGGTGCAGCGTCTCCAGACCTAAATTCAGCAAGAAGGCATTCTGCGGACTCTGGATACTGCCCAGGTCACGCATCAGTTGAGCAGTTGCCTTAGTCATGTAGGCACCCCTGCCGAAAGCCTTTGTATAAGTCAGTCCGTGATACGATTCATCCGGTGTGCAAAGTCCCGGGAACTTATCGGCATGGGCTTCCCAATCAAAGTTTCCGCTGTCCACGATACAGCCGCCTACGCTGGTGGCGTGCCCGTCCATATACTTGGTGGTAGAGTGCACCACGATATCCGCTCCCCATTCGAACGGACGGCAGTTGATCGGTGTCGGGAAGGTATTATCAACGATCAGGGGCACTCCGTGGCTGTGGGCAATGCGGGCAAACTTCTCAATGTCGAGCACTTCGAGCGACGGATTGGAGATTGTCTCACCAAACAGCGCTTTCGTGTTCGGGCGGAAAGCAGCCGAAATCTCTTCTTCACCGGCATCGGGGCTGACGAATGTGACGTCGATGCCCAGTTTTTTCATTGTCACCCCAAAGAGGTTGAACGTTCCGCCATAGATGGCCGACGAACAGACGAAGTGATCGCCTGCCTGGCAGATATTGAATATGGCATAGAAATTGGCAGCCTGGCCGCTGGAAGTCAGCATGGCTCCCACACCTCCTTCAAGGGCGGCAATCTTGGCAGCTACGGCATCGTTCGTCGGATTTTGCAGGCGGGTATAGAAGTAACCGCTCTCTTCAAGATCGAACAGACGGGCCATCTGCTCACTGGTTTCGTATTTAAAAGTAGTACTTTGATAGATGGGCAGCACGCGCGGCTCGCCCTTTTTCGGAGTCCATCCTGCTTGTACACACAGGGTTTCGGGCTTGAATTGTTTTGCCATAATGTTATTGAGTTTACGATTATATTGCCTTAAAAAAGTTATATCGACGCAAAAGTAGAGAAAATTATTGGTTTAAAAGGCTATCTTTGCGGGCGAAAAAGCAAAAATTCACCATAGAAGTCAAACAATTAGGTACAGCAGCCAAGCCTGCATCTTTTATACGTAGCAATATGAAAAGGAAACTCTGTCTTCTCCTGTTCTTCTGTTCCTTATTTACTGCCCCTGCTTTATGGGCACAGCAGAAAGCCACTCCTAAATCCGGTGAGGGAATCTCTTCCTTCCTCCTGCGCCACAACCGTGCTCCAAAGAAATATTATGATGACTTTATCGAACTCAACAAAACCCGATTAGGCAAAAGCAGAACTCTGAAGATGGGTGTCACTTATCTGATTCCTCCCGTCAAAAAGGCATCGGACACCACCCCTGAAAAAGCATCCGAAACGGGGTCTGCACGCCGGTCCAAACGTACGGAAGTCAACGAACCGCTGTTCGGGAAATGGCTGGCTAACGTCAAGGTAACCTCCGACCGCCTTGCCGGTGCCTGTTTCTATGTGGTCAGCGGACACGGCGGCCCCGACCCCGGTGCCATAGGCCGTGTTGGTAAACACGAACTTCACGAAGACGAATATGCCTATGACATCGCCCTGCGCCTGGCACGCAACCTGATGCAGGAAGGTGCTGAGGTACGCATCATCATTCAGGATGCCAAAGACGGTATCCGCGACGAGGCCTACCTGTCCAACAGCAAACGGGAAACCTGCATGGGCTCTCCCATCCCTCTGAACCAGGTACAACGCCTTCAGCAGCGTTGCGATAAAATCAACACCCTCTACCGGAAGGATCGCAAGAAATTCAAGTACTGCCGGGCCATCTTCATCCATGTAGACAGCCGCAGCAAAGGCACCCAAACCGACGTCTTCTTCTATCACTCCAACCGCAAGGCCGAAAGCAAACGTCTCGCCAGGAATATGAAAGCGACCTTCGAATCCAAATACGGCAAGCACCAACCCAACCGTGGCTTCTCGGGCACCGTAAGCGGACGCAACCTGTATGTTCTGGCACACACCACACCCGCCTCTGTATTCGTTGAGCTGGGCAACATCCAGAATACTCTCGACCAGCGTCGTCTGGTGATCCCTTCCAATCGGCAGGCACTTGCCAAATGGTTGATGGAAGGGTTTATAAAGGACTATAAATAAAGCCGAGTCTCTTGTTTTTCTGAAAGATTACAAAAGGATGTGAACACAGCAGGAACAGATAACCGGAATGAGCTGATTAATCCTATATTTGTCGCCGGATGTAAAGTAAAACTTCTAAAGTCATTCTTATGGATCAGCTATCTTTTGTAGAATCATTCCGGACTTCCCCTTTCATTCTCACCGAAGGCGCTATTGTAGAACGTTTGCGTCACGAATTCCAGATCCCGTTGGACAAACATATCGTCCATGCCGCACTGATTTACAATGACTCTTACCGTGAGATACTGGCCGAAATCTATCGCCAGTATGTGCAAATTGCCGCAGACTTCCACCTGCCGCTGATGCTGATGACTCCTACCCGCAGAGCCAATATGGAACAAATCGCAGAATCGGACTACCGGCATAAGAATGTATTGGCAGATAACGTATCTTTCCTTTCCAGGTTCCGCACCGGAACTTCCATTCCGGTTTACATCGGTGGGTTAGCCGGATGCCGCGGCGACGCGTACGACGGACGTTATTGCCTGTCCGTTGAAGAAGCGATGGAATTTCATTTTCCGGCAGTCCGCATGATGGCGGAGGCAGGAGTAGACTATCTGTTTGCCGGCATCATGCCTCAGCTGACAGAAGCCATCGGAATGGCCAATGCCATGGCGGCAACCGGGTTACCTTATATTATCAGTTTTATGGTATGCCGTGACGGACGCCTGATAGACGGAACCTTTATCCATGACGCCATTGATGCTATCGAAAAAGAGACTTCCACCCGGCCTCTATGTTATATGGCCAACTGTATACACCCCGATATCCTGCATCAGGCATTGCTCCATCCCCGGAATGACACTCCTCTGGTGCGTCAGCGCTTCCAAGGTATCCAGGCCAATGCGGCCAACCTCAGTCCGGAAGAACTGAACGGGTGTGAACATCTGATTTCCTCTCCGCCGGAAGAACTGGCAGACAGGCTGATGACACTTTTGTGGGATTTCCCGTTAAAAATCTGCGGGGGCTGCTGCGGCACTAACCAGCAACATATGCGTCGTTTTGCCGAAATGCTGGCTTGCCGCCGTGACAAGATGGGGCGATAATGGTCCGTACCGGGCCTGCAATACCCCCATCATTCCTTCCTTCTACGGTTCAGATACCTCCGCAACAGGGTAGGTGTAAAGCAAAACACTAACTGAGCCTTGCTCCATTTATAACATTGCTGAAAAACAAGCATGCCAATAGTAATGAACAAAGCGGCACCTATGGCAGCCTGCAAAGGTAACCAACGTATTCCCTCCTGTGGGATAATCAACGGTATCAGTGCCAACGCACCGGCAGGAGCAAAATACTTTCCGGTCCATTCGAAGATGGCAAACAAACAACAGATGACAGACAAGGCGACAATCGTTTCGGGCAAATGCAAATAAGAGTATCCGACGATCTGAAAGGCAGTACCCAGACTGGCTCCGGTCACCAAAAACAGAAACACCTGCATGGGACGGTTTCTGAAGCCCGCTTTAGAATTGACAATCTCGGTAAAGGTGACAATCAATGGAGGAATAATGAAATAAGCATATCCGCAGAAAAGCGAAAAGGCAGCGACCAGAGAAACAAAAAAGAGCAAAGCTCCCCAACGACAACTCTCTTTTTTCCACTCACGCTCCGGTACGGCATAATTGGTTTCTTTACGCAAACCAGCTTTTTCCATAAGTCTCTGCCCGCTGACAAGAATCACGGTAAGGAAAAATACGGCTGTCGGATAGATCCATGTCTCAGTATGCAGCAACACAGGCAGCATGCAAGCCGAAATCAATGGGATCAATGTGGTCCGGCTGAACATCAGGCAACAGGCAGCAAAGGTAAAAGCCATACATAAATTGCAGAGCAACGGCAAAGGAGAATAACGCACGATACAAACTCCTGCAACGGCTCCTGCCGTCATCATCCATATCATTTGCCAACGCCTGACTTTCCAAACTCTCTTATCAATCACCCACATACCTATAGTGAGTGCTGCCATCTCCGGAAAAATAATTTCTTTCTCCCCTGCCCATTCCGCCAGACCTACCATCAGAATAACCATGAAGGCAGAGAAGACGTATCTGATCTTTTTCGCTTTGTCCATAATGAAGTCTAATAAAGAACCGCAAAGATAGTGATTTTCAGAGTTAACGGTTGCAGACATAGTAAATTAACCGTAAATCCCGACCTCTATGTAATCATAATCCTCTCTTTTTTGTTACTATCTCTAAGTTTAACATCAAATCCTTATTATTATGTCCGATTTCATCCGAAAGCCGTCCGATAAGCTGACGAGCAGTGAACGTAAAGAGTTAGATACTTCTGAGTTCGGTATTCCTGAGTTGAGGGAGTTTCCTATCCATGACGCTGCGCATGTACGTGCGGCAGAAGCTTATTTCAGGTATGCACCCGAAGAATATAAAGCGCAATTGGCACGGAATATTCTCGCCAAAGCACACCTGTTCGGGGTGAATGTAAAGAGTCCGACCATTCTGGAATGGTCGGAGAAATGACAGGAGACAACAGAGATTTGGATATTAAAGAATGATAAGCAGTAAAAGTAGGAGATTAAAAAAGCAAGAGAGCTTAAAAAAGGTAATAGGGCAAAAGACAACCGAGCCTTAAAAAAGCAGTAAGATTTAAAAGGATTAAAAAGCAATAGGTTACGGATAAACAAAGAGAATCCCGAATTATTTTCTATTTTTGTATTCGTAATGCTACTTCACTAATAAAAACTGCTGTATATGAGCTTCTCGGGATTTGTTTTTGATATGATCAGGCGCAATAAGGAAAACAGGGATCTGCTTACTTTGCGCCGGGAACGGATGAAGGACCTCCAAGGTAAAATGTACCGGAAAGGAACGCTTCAGAATCCGAATATTACTATTGAGAAGCTGGAAAAGATAGAAAAAGCCACCCGGGAAAAAGAGAAAGCGGAAACGCAATACTATCTCCGCTCCACACTGATCTTTCTGGCTGTGTTGGCAGTACTGGCACTCCTACTCTGGTGGATCTTTTAACAGTCGCATGGGACAAATGGTCCGGCATCAGTTACAATCCACCGTATCATATCCCCGCTTGGTTTTACCATAAGTATTTTTCCGGCAAGTAACTTTCTTATTTCTTCTTTCATATCCTTTGTACGGGGAGCAGGGTTTGTTTTATGGATGTATTCTTGTTGTACGGCACAAAAGTAAAGAAGTTCTTTCGAATCACGGATTTATTTGTACTTTTGTTGCACCTTGACTTTACAAAGCACAAAAGAAATGGAAATCAGAAAGTTAGCTCAATCAGAAAAAAGGATGGCGATGGACCTTGCCTGGGAAGTATTTATCGAATTTGAAGGACCGGACTATCCGCAGGAAGGGACAGATCATTTCCGAAGTTTTATCGACAACACAGAAATGGTGGGAGAAATGGAAGTATACGGTGCTTTCGATGGCAACATACTTGCGGGAATGATCGCTCTCCGCAGTTCCGGCAGTCACATTTCCCTCTTTTTTGTGCGCAAAACGTATCAGCAGCGAGGCATCGGCAAGCGGCTGTTCGAGACTGCGATACGAAGCGGGCACGCAGAGACGATTACCGTCAACTCTTCTCCCTATGCCGTCGGGATTTATCACAAGCTGGGCTTCACCGCCGTCGCCGGAGAGAAAACCGAGAAGGGCATCCGGTTTACACCTATGGAATACAAATCAGAACTAAAATCATGAACGCAAAAACTTATCCACGCACCAATGACTCCCAGACAATCTATCTGAATACGGTCATCCGGAATCATAACATCACGGTTGGGGACTATACCATATATAACGATTTTGTCAACGACCCTACCCTGTTCGAAAAGAACAATGTGCTGTATCACTACCCAATCAACGGAGACCGCCTGATAATCGGCAAGTTTTGTTCCATCGCCTGTGGAGCTAAGTTCCTTTTCAACAGTGCTAACCACAGTCTGAAATCATTGTCGGGCTACACCTTTCCCCTCTTCTTCGAGGAGTGGGATTTGGACAAGAAAGATGTCGTTTCCGCCTGGGACAACAAGGGGGACATCGTCATCGGCAACGATGTCTGGATCGGTTACGAAGCCGTCATCATGGCAGGCGTACACATCGGAGACGGAGCCATCATTGCTTCCCGGGCAGTCGTAACCAAAGACGTGCCTCCTTATACAATTGTAGGCGGCACTCCGGCAAAAGAAATACGTCCGCGTTTCGACCGGGAGACCATCCTCCGGTTGCAAAGCTTACGATGGTGGGACTGGGAAGTTGAGAAGATCCGCCAAGCCCTGCCTGCCATTATGAAAGGAGATATAGAGGAGCTTGCGGCTGTGGCCGGATAATGCTTAGAGATCATGAAAGAAAGAAAGAAAGAAAGAAAAAGAAACAGTATCCAGACGGCACACGAACTTATAAAAAGAAGTATCATTACTAAACTTTCCCAACATCGGAAAAACAACTATAAAATATAAATGTTAGTTTGAATACAGCATATAAAAGAATAAAATGAAAACAGTATTTATCCTTATCTCCATGCTTTTCCCTGTCGCAGTTATGGCACAGAAAAGCGTAAAAATATCCGATGATATCAGTATCACCCAACTCTCGGACAAAGTGTACACTTATGTATCCCTCGCCGAAATCGAAGGATGGGGTATGGTACCTTCCAACGGAATGATTGTTATCAACAACCATCAGGCAGCGTTGCTGGACACACCGATCAATGACGCACAAACGGAAACGCTGGTCAACTGGGTAGCGGACTCTTTGCATGCCAAAGTCACCACGTTTATCCCGAACCACTGGCACGGCGATTGTATTGGCGGACTGGGTTACCTGCAAAAGAAAGGTGTCCAATCATATGCAAACCAGATGACGATAGACCTCGCCAAGGAAAAAGGGTTGCCCGTACCGGAACATGGATTCACCGATTCACTGACCGTCAGCTTGGACGGCATGCCTCTCCAATGTTATTATTTAGGAGGCGGACATGCGACCGACAATATCGTGGTTTGGCTGCCGACAGAGAATATCCTTTTTGGCGGATGTATGCTTAAAGACAACCAGGCGACAAGCATCGGCAACATCTCGGACGCGGACGTGACGGCATGGCCGAAAACTCTCGATAAGGTAAAAGCCAAGTTCCCCTCGGCCCGCTACGTCGTGCCCGGACATGGCGACTATGGCGGAACCGAACTGATAGAGCATACCAAGCAGATCGTGAACCAATATATAGAAAGCACTTCAAAGCCATAGCCCGAATTGTAGGCATCTACCCGGTATTCCATGAACGAAGAGGCGAGAACTTTTATCCCGTCCACAGAATGTAACGCCGGCCACAAACGAGACATAAAAATATCAATTGAACAACACAACAGATCCTTGTTTCATCTACGGCGTAGCACGGTTAAGTCTTTTTTTATCAATTGTTAAGCGTTTCTTCCCGATTATTAGCGATCTTTGCCATCAAAAAATAAACGATATGAATTGGATTATCCTAACGACTGCCGGATGCTTTGAGGTGCTGTTCACTTTCTGCATGGGGAAAGTGAAAGAAACAACCGGAACGGAAATGTACCTGTGGTTCGCCGGATTCCTGATCGCAACTTTTATAAGTATGTTACTACTGGTGAAAGCCACCCAGAATCTGCCCATCGGCACAGCTTATGCCGTGTGGACAGGAATAGGCGCTGTGGGTACGGTGCTCGTAGGTATCCTTGTGTTTAGGGAACCCGTCAGTTTTTGGAGACTCTTCTTTATAGTGATGCTGATCAGTTCAATAATCGGGCTGAAGATGGTTTCGCATTGAGGGGGAAATTCATCCCCTCAGCACCTCCGGCAATTCCGCCAACGAACGGATCATCAGATACTCCCTCCCCGACGGATGAATCTCCTCGTGTTTCCACATCGCCTCAGCCGGTACGTGAATGGCCTGCCCACCCAATGACAGTACCGGGAGCACATCCGATTTCAACGAATTGCCTACCATCAGGAAGGATTGCGGAGTGACGTCCAGTGAAGAGATCAACCGCTGATAATCCTCCGGCGCTTTGTCGGTCATAATCTCCGTATGGTCAAAGTAATGGGCAATGCCCGAACGCTGTAGTTTCCGTTCCTGATCGAGCAGATCGCCTTTGGTTGCCACGACCAGTTTATAATCGTCTTTCAAGGTTTCGAGCGCTTCCGTCACCCCGCCGAGCAGACGGATGGGCATCTCCAACAGCTCTTTCCCCATCTCCACAATGCGTCCGATCACTTCCGCAGGCACCCGGTTACGGCTGATCGTCACGGCTGCCTCCACCATCGAAAGGGTAAACGGCTTAGCGCCATATTTATAGATATCCATGTTCTCCATCTCTATGTCGAACAGGCGGGAGGAGATCTCTTCCGCCGTTCCATATTCACTCAGCAACCGGCAGAACTCACTCTCCACCTCGTCGTAAAACACCTGGTTGTCCCATAACGTATCGTCCGCATCGAATGCGATCACTTTTATCTCCTGCATGTCTCTCTTTTTTTAATCCCTGCAAAAATACGCTTATAAAACGAATAAACGGCCAAAGGCTTGCATTTCTCCCCACATTTAACGAATATTGCAACCGAACTTATGAATAACCTCTTAACAAGAAAGACATGACTTATACACACTTCGGAAAGCAGGCGGATGTGCTGAAGCATCTCCTTTTGTGTGAACTGCTACGCATCGAAAAGCCGCGGGTCTACGTAGAAACCAATGCTGCCTGCGCGCAATACGCCTTGGAAAAAACGCCTGAACAGGAGTACGGCATCTACCATTTTCTGAAGAAAGCCGGAACCGCAGGAAAAGAATGTATACCCGAGCGTGCTGAATATCATCACCCCAAAGGGGCGCTCCACCGATCGGCCTATTATCAGCAGGAGAGCGAAGCAATGCAGGCAAACCGCTACATCGGCTCACCCGGACTGGCTATGAATATCTTAGGAGATACGGCACGCTATATTTTCTTCGATATCGAATCGGAACCCTTGGAGAACGTAAGCCAGTATGCCGCCACAAAAGGATTGAAAGAATGCATAAACTTGTTCAATCGTGATTCTATCGAGGGGACTCTTGAATTGCTTTCTTCCCTCCCCGCATCGTCGTTCTTCCACATCGATCCTTACGAGATAGACAAACCCGGCAGAAACGGCCGTACTTATCTGGATGTGTTCACAGAAGCAGCCAAGGCAGGGATGCGATGTTTCCTTTGGTACGGCTACATGACGTTGGAGGATAAACGGCATCTGGAGGAATTAATCGCCCAAAGCTTACCGGAAGCGAATATCAGAAACGCGACGGGAGTAGAACTGACCCTGAAGATGATAAAGGAAGACATCGCAGAGAGCAACCCGGGCGTATTGGGGAGCGGCGTTTTAGGAGCGAACCTGTCTGAAGAATCGAATGCGGTAATCCAAAAATATGCCGCATGGCTGGAAGAGATCTACAAAGACGCAAAGTACAAGAATCTGGATGGATCGGTGTATCTGACCCAACGATAAACAATCGGATTCATACCTGCATCGCCCCGGACGCTAAGAGCGATGAACCGGATATATACCTTTCCGGCCTGTCTTCAGTTATCTTGTGCCAATTTCGAGAACCAACCCCTACCTCTTTTGTTATTACCGCATTATCTTAGATGTTTAATTTCTAAATAGTAAATTCTAATGTGTGATAACCTAAAACAACAGAAGTATGAAAAAGTTAATGTTTGCTGTAATAGCTTGCGCGATGGCCCTGTCGGGCTGCTCCTCGGAGGATGACTGCACCACCGTAAATCCCCAGCCTGAAGAAAATGCCACGGAGATCAAATTAAATGCCGGCATCCTGGGCGTGGCAACCCGTGCACCGGTGTCGACGAATGATAACATTACAGCCTCGTTCGTGGCATCCACCACCGATGGAGACTATACGACGAACGCATGGAACTCTACCGTGACATTCGTAGCCTCCCCCACACCGACGTCCGCGCTCTCTTTCAGTCCGGCACGTTATTATCCGGTGAATAGTTCGACCATCTATATCAAAGGTTACTATCCGGCAGGAACACTCGCAGGAAAGAGCGTGACATTCGCAGCCGACGGAACAGAGGATGTGATGATCACCGCCCAGGCTTCCGGAACGAAAGCGACTGCCACCCCCTTGTCGTTCATCTTCAACCACCTGCTGACGCAATTGCAGTTCAAGTTCGTATCCGGCACGGGATATCCCGCATCGGGCGTCAACGTGACCAGCCTCGTAATCAAACAACAGAAGGCACCTGCCACGTTGGACCTGAATACAGCCGCCATGACGTACACTACCAAAGATCTTACGCTTTCGGGAACCTTCCCCATCACAACGGCCGGGGCAACGGTAAGCAATTATCCGATGGTGAAAAGCGGTGAAGCCCTGTCAGTTGCCGTTACCACAAGCGACGGAGTGACCTATCCCGAAACTGCCATCTCCATAACCACCGAGGCCGGAAAGTCGCACCTGATTACGCTGACCTTCACGCCTAAAGAAATCACAGCCGCCATCAGCGTAACAGCCTGGCAGGTAGGAGGACAAGGATCATCCTCGTTACAATAATATACTTTCATAATACGCAGATTGCACAGTATAAGGTTTACGCAGGAGACTGTGGAACATGCCTGAACCGTACAGCCGAAGCCTTGCAGGACATAAGAATTTACACAGGAGACTGTAGAATATACCTGTCTACGCAATCTGTGCCACGCCAAAAAAGAAAGGACGATGAAACGGGCTATCCTCACTCTGATGGGTTGGATGCTGCTCTCGCAAGGGTGCAGCTACGGAGTAGCAGACGACTGTCTGCCACCTGAAGAACCCGTGCCCATACGGATGGCAATCGCGGAAGAAAAACTGCCCACACGGGCACCTGTCACCACGATCGACGCTTCCAATCTGTCGAGTGTCGGCATTTACGCAGTCAGGGAAGGAAGTACTGCCGGGCAATATCCCTGGACACCCACGCCTTTCGCCTTAAACCTGACACCCAGTGGCATCAGCGGCAACCAGATCTCTTTCAACCCCAAGCTTTATTATCCGTTGGGAGGAAAGCGGGTCATCTTCTACGGTTACTATCCCCGTACAACGACAACGGCAACCGCCGGCAACAATTACATCACCGCACCGGACAACGGCATCGCCCCCACCTACCATTTCACACTGACAGGTGCGGAGGATGTGATGTATGCCGTCAGCACTCCCACGGGAAGCACCAGCACTTCGCCCGTCAGCCTCACGTTCAACCATGTGCTGACCCAACTCCGGCTGAACACTTCCCTCCTGGGTTCGCTGTCCAGCATCAAACTGGTAGGCGTATCCAATAAAGGAACGCTTAACATCGGCAGCGGAGCTGTCACTTATGACAGCTCCGTAACAGACATTGCACTGACTATTCCTCTATTGGGGTCAGTGACCGATGCCGTGATAGTTCCCGCCGGCGTGGCAAGTTATAAGGTGGAAGTCGTCCTATTGCTTTCGCTGCTAAAACGGACGTACCTGGTGAAGCCCACTTCCGGCACTTTCCAGCCGGGAGTGATTTATACGATTAGTCTGTAAGAAGCAGAGCAACCCTAAAAGGAAGTTTGCGTTTCATTCTCCAAGACTTTTTATATCCCGACGATTAGAATCCGATTCACCATAGAGTAACACGGAATCTCACAGAGTTTTTATCAGTATAGCCAAGCAAGAGAAAGAAAGCCTCTATGTACTCTGTGGCGAATCAAGCAATACGATTTCACAACAGAAGGCACAAAATTCTAATTTACTACTTATCCGGATATGTAAGAAAGAAAAGTTTCTTTGTGAGACTCTATGTTACTCTGTAGTGAAAAAAGTTCAGAACACCCCTGAAAGGAAGTCAGTCCTTCATTTTCCAAAGCTTTTTGTGTCCTTTTCATTACGAGAAGAGCAACGACAGAAAGTTAGCCTCCTGCTCCCCGTCTTCGGAGTTGTGGATACAACCGTTTTCCGCCAGCAAGTCGCGATACATCAGGCAGAGCCGCATAGGTGAATGATAAGGTTCGTACGTACTGGCGGGAAGTTGCGATACCGTATGCAACGCATCGGCCATCTTCATAGCCGCCCGTTTACTCTCCTGTATCTGTCGGAAGCACTCTTCCCGTTCTTCCCGGCTTCCGGCATTCACCATCCGCGACGCAAGCTCTTCCATCGCCTGGAGAGGTCCCCGAAGTTCCCGGCTGACATGGGAAAAAAAAGCGGAACGCAACCGATCCGCCTGTTCGGTACGTTCTTTCCCGATATGCAGTCGATTCATCTCCATCACCTGTGCGGTAATATTCTTGACATATCCTTTGAGGTAATAAAACCCGTTGCCGAGCGGTTGGCAGGTCACGACATGATTTTCGAGATAGAAGTCCTCTCCATTACCATGCACCTTATAGCGAATACCCTCCTGAGGAGGACGTCCGGCATGGAGGGCAGCCATAAATTGAGTGACTATTTGTGCATCTTCCCCATTCATCAGTTTCAGATAATCCAATGGATCCACATACTGCAATTCGTCGTGCCGGTGTATCGTATCGGCAAATCCAATGTAACGCAATTTCCCCGTTTCGGTACTGTACGTCCACATACCGACCCCTGCCACTTTCAGCATTTCCAGTAATACCTTCTCCCTAAAAAGGGCATCAAGGCTCTCTTTCCGATGTTTTTTCGTCATTCCGTAATGATTATGAATAAGATGGTTTTGAGTTGTTTTATAATTAAATCTATTATATAGGTCTATTATCCGATCAATTGCATAGTACTACATCTGGAAGATGTTTGCTGGATTACAACAATTGGGAAAAGAAAAAGTTCGGCATATATTAAGTTAAAGGCATCCTATAAAAAGAATGGGTGTGTGTCGAAACTCACCACAGAATGACACAGAGTGAATTTCAAGTCATTAATTATCCATATTGATAATCTGTGAAAATCCGTGCAATCTGTGGTGAAAAGACTTTCGACACAGCCCCATCCGTTCTTTACTTTAAGAGAGTATCACTTATCCCGGTACTTACAGCAACCGGGCAAGGTATCATAAACAGCCTTATCGGCTTTGTATTTATCGGTATCATGACCAACTTTAGCAATAGCTTTGGCTACGGCATCTGCAGAGGTTTTAGATGGATCAAACTGTAAGTGAATCATTTGTTTTTCCTGATCCCAGTCTGCCGTCCGGACACCGGGAACACGTTTAGCAGCTGTTTCAATGCGCTCCTTGCACATACCGCAGGAACCATGAACAGTGAACATAGTATGCTCATTGTTCTGAGAGCCGGCATGACTGTCATGCGTACCAGACATATTATGTCCTCCATGTCCGACCATCGGAGCAGTACCCGAACCGTTCTCATTCATCATGGAGCGTTTGCCCTCAAGCTGCGCACTGGCATCAATAGAGAAAACTCCGTTAGTAACAATCTCTTCACCATCAGAAAGTCCATCGAGAACCACATAAGCTCCACCCAGGGAAGGACCAAGAGTTATCTCACGCATCAGGAAGGTGGGAATATCCGTACCAGGCTGACGTACATAGACCACAGCACGCTTACCAGTCCAAAGAATGGCAGTTTGGGGAACAATAATCTGATCCTTATAACCTTTCAAAGGGGCAGAAACCCGGGCAGTGGCATACATTTCAGGTTTCATCTCCTGAGCGGAATTAGCTACATCCACACGAACACGGGCAGTACGGGTGGTAGCATTGATGATAGGATCTATGAAGGAGATGCGACCGGAAAACTTCTTACCGGGAAAAGCAGAAAGAGTGAATTCCACGAGGTCCCCCTTGGTAAGGAACGGAAGGTCTGCCTCAAAAGCATCGAAAACAGCCCATACACGGGAGAGATTAGCTATGTCAAAAAGTACACTGCCTTGTGAAACATAGTCCCCCTGATTGATACGCTTGGCTATGACGATACCACTCGTATTAGATTTGATTTCTACCATAGGAGATGCCTGACCGGAATCGCGGATGGCATCGATCTGGGCATCTGTCAGATTCCAAAGACGAAGTTTCTCACGCGCAGCCTGCACAAGGGCAGGTTGCTGCATGTGGACGGCCTCAAGTAATTCCTGCTGGGCAGTGAATAACTCAGGCGAATAGAGAGTTGCAAGGGTTTGTCCCGCACGTACTGTCTCACCGGTAAACTCAATATTAAGTCGCTCGATACGCCCGCCAACATAAGCAGTCTGTGACTGAAGACTACGTTCGTCAGGAATAATCTTACCGTACAAACGAACCTGTTTCACAGGATTACTCCGGCTGACACGGGTGGTCTGGACATCAGCAAGTGCCATAGCTTCTTCGGACATCCGAATGGCATTGGGATCGATAGCGTCATCACTTCCGGAGGCTACATTCTTCTTGAGAGGGATCAGATCCATACCGCAGATAGGACATTTACCCGGTTTATCCTGACGGATCTGAGGATGCATGGAACAGGTCCAGACAGCGGATTCGTCCTGTACAAGGTCATGGGACGCTCCGTGAGTGTCGTGAATAGGAGGTTCAGACAGTATCCCTTCGGTAGTTCCCGATGAAGAGGAAGGACTGAACAAAAGCCAGCCCAAGATAAAGCCGGCAAAGGCTATCAATGGATAAAGTACTTGCTTTTTACGAAGAATATCTGATATCTTTTTCATATGGTTATCGTTTTTAGTGGTTCTATATCTATATTATCAGCGGGCTATTAGCTTTTCCATAGCCGCTACCATAGTATTATAAGCCGCTATAGCTTCACTTTTTTTCAGTTTATAATCAAGCATCTGACGTTCCACCTGGATGACGTCAGTCAACGACTGACGCCCGGCGGAAAATTCACGTACCATCAGCTGCCACGTGGAAAGTGACAAAGAGTACTGCTGTTCGTAGAGCAACACTTTACGGGCAGCATCATCAAGTTGCTGACGGACATTTATATATTCGGCCTGCAACTGGTTTTGTATATTGTCACGCTTCAATTCACTTGCCACGCGGTAATTATGGCTCTCCCGTTGTTGTGCATTGTATTTACGTCGGAACAAAGGAAGGCTGATTTTTAACATCGGCATTACCATATCCTTACCATTCATGTCGGGCATCCCCATGGGATCGGCCACCTTGTTGACCAAAGAGTATTGCAGTCCGATACCGATCATAGGATAACTCATACGACGATCCATTTTTGCTTTGGCACGAAAAGCTTCACCTTCTGCCTCGAGCATAGTAATCATAGGGTTATGTGTAAGAATGCTATCGATCAGAATATGCTCATCTATGCGGTAGAAACGCTGTGTCAAAGAGTCAGGTACATGGACAGGAGCATCAGACGGCCGGTTGAGCAGGGCATTAAAGCGAGCCTCAGCAGTCAGACGGGCGGACTGAAGAGTGGCAAGGTTATCTTCCAGTTCTGCACGTTCCATCTGGATACGAAGAACATCGGACATGCTACCGGTAGCAGCACTCCCCATCGATCCTCCACCCATACCAGACATACCACCGGAAGAAGTACCGATTGAAGTTCCAGAAGCGATGGCAGACGCTGCATTTCCCATTCCTCCCATACCGGCCATGTCGTTACCGGAAGCTGACGCAAGTGGCATCGAGGAAATCGATTTAACAGCAGCAGCAGAAGAAGAAGATGAAACAGACAAAGAGGTTGCCTGTGCCGACGAAGCGGAAAAACGATTCAGCGCCAATTGTTCAAGCTGACGGAGAAGATGAATATTAGTCTTCATCGTGCGATATTGCTCATTGAGGTTACAGAGCTGATACCACTGGGCTTTGACCTCATACCAAAGGTTGTTGCGAGTATCACGAAACTGTTCATAAGCCATACGTGCCATCTCGGAAGCCTCACCACGGGCTGCTTTACGGGTACCGAACCAAGGGAACATTTGCATCAGGGTGAAGTCGGCCACCTGTTTACCCATCAAGGTTTCCATGGGTTTGATAAAAAGGCCGATCTCTAATTCGGGATCGGAAAAGGCACCTGCCTGAGGAATCTTCTCCAATGAAGCTTTATAGAGCATGAAGTCCGCATTTACTTGCGGATTATTGCGGGCAGCCTGTTCCAGATAAACCGACAAGCTGTCGACCGGTTGCTGTCCTTCGGTAGGTGAAGCGGATTGCCGCGCAGAAACGGGAATAACAGCGGGACAAAGCAAAATATTAATTGCTATGACCAATGGATATTTATATTTTCTGTTCATTATTATATGATCGTTTACTTATGAAATACTATTATGCAAAAAGGTGAGACTTACCCGGGGGGTATATACCCCCCATATGTGGGGAGTATACGGACCCCATATGCGAGGGGTACTCGGCCCCTATATATTATGGGGGGATACTACTCACCGTATGCTCCTTTCCGTTTCTTCTCCCGTCTACGCTCCACCGCCTCACGCCACCAGCATTGCAGCACCGGAACCACAAACATCGTCATCGACTGTATCAGCATCCCCCCAAACGTCGGGATAGCCATCGGAACCATGATATCCGCCCCCTTTCCGGTGGACGTCAGCACGGGAAGCAGCGCGATCAGCGTCGTCGCCGTCGTCATCGCCGCAGGGCGGACACGCTTCAATCCGGCCTCGACCACCGCCTCACGGATATCGTGCCGGGTCCTCGGGTCACGCTCCAGAAAGACGTGATGGATGTACGTCCCCATCAGCACCCCGTCGTCCGTAGCCACGCCGAAGAGGGCGATGAAGCCCACCCAGACCGCCACGCTGAGGTTGATGGGGTGCATCTGGAAGAGATCCCGCATGTTCTCACCGGCGATGCTGAAATTCATGAACCACGGTTGCCCGTAGAGCCACAGCAGGATGAACCCGCCCGCGAAGGCGACAAACACGCCAGAGAAATGGATCAGCGAAGCCGTCACCGTGCGGAACTGGAAGTAGAGCACCAGCAACACGATGAGCAGCGCCAACGGGACGACAATCATCAGCCTGTCCGTAGCACGCTGCTGCTGCTCGTAGTTCCCGGCAAACTTATACGAGACGCCCTTGGGCAGCACCAGTTCGCCGCTCTTCACCTTGGCGTCGAGCATCGCCCCCGCCTCGTGCACCACGTCCACCTCGGCACGGCCGGAGAGCTTGTCGAAGATGACGTAGCCCACCAGGAACGTGTTTTCGCTCTGGATCATCTGCGCGCCGCGCGAATATTCGATGTCCGCCAACTCCTTGAGCGGCACTTGCGCCCCGGTGGCAGTGGGGACGAGCAGCATCGAGAGCGCCTCCGGACTGTCACGCAGCTCACGGGCATAGCGCAGCCGGATGGGGAAACGCTCGCGGCCCTCCACCGTGCGGGTGAGCGCCATCCCTCCCACGGCAGCGCCGAGCACCTCTTGCAGGTCGCCCACCGCCACGCCGTAGCGTGCCATTGACTCCCGGTTGAGCTTGATCTCGAGGTAAGGAGCGCCCACCGCCCGGTCGTAGAACACGGACGAGGGGATGACGGACGGAGCCGACCGTAACGCCTGTTCGATCAGCTTGCCCCCCTGCTCGATGTCCTCCAGCGTGGGGCCGTACACCTTCACCCCCATTGGCGCCCGCATGCCTGTGGAGAGCATCACGAGCCGCGCCTCGATGGGTTGCAGCTTCGGCGCCGAAGTCAGCCCCGGCAGGTGGGTGACGTTGACAATCTGTTGCCAGATGTCGTTGGCGTTCTTGATCTCCGGCCGCCACTGGCGGAAATAGTCGCCCCGAGGGTCGGCCACCAGGCTGTCGGCAGGCAAGAGGCGGAAACCGTCGGCAGGGTTATACGTGCCCCCGTCCTTCAGCACGAACGCCCCGTCCCCGTCCACCCGGAAACGTGCCCGCCGCCCGTCCTCGTCGAGGATATATTCGGGACGGTAGTTGATCGTATTCTCGAACATCTGCACCGGCGCCGGGTCGAGGGCGGAGTTCACCCGCCCCCACTTGCCGATGGCCGTCTCCACCTCCGGGATGGCGGCCAGGCGCTTGTCGAGTTTCTCCACATAGTCCAGATTCTGCTCGATGCCCGCATGCGGCATGCTGGTAGGCATCAGCAGGAAAGAGCCTTCGTTCAGGCTCGGCATGAACTCCTGCCCGACGCCCCGCCAGATGAAGAACCCGCAGACGACCGTCGCCACAGGGATCATCATGAACTTCCAACGATTGGCCAGGCACCAGCGCAGGATGCGTTCGTAGAAGATGACCAGCGCCCAGAGCAGCGCCAGGATGATGGCCACGCAACCGGCCACGAAGAGCACGTTCACCGTCAGCCCCCGCCCCGGCCCCATCGGTAACCACTCTTCGGAGAGGTAGAAGAGCGCCACGAGCAGGGCGATGGCGATGTTGACGTAGTTGGCTATCTTCGGATTCTTCCAGCGCCCCGCCAGCAGATTGTTCACCCCTACCGCCGTCAGCCCCAACGCAGGGATGCTGCCGTAGATAGAGCACAGCGCGACGCCCATCCCGATCAGCACGTAATTCATCCCCCGCCGGATCATCTTCGAGTCGATCCGCACCGAGAAGAGGAAATAAGCCAGTGTCGGCAACAGGATCAGCCCCAGCACGAAAGCCGAAGCCAGCGCGTACGTCTTGGTGTAAGCCAACGGCGAAAACATCTTCCCCTCCTGCGCCTGCATGGCAAACACGGGCAGGAAACTGACAATCGTCGTAATCATCGCCGTAGCGATTGCCCCCGACACCTCGCTCACCGCCTTATATATCAGTCCGGCCAGCGCCTTCCCCTTCGCAATCCCCCGGTTCTCCGGCATCTCCATATACCGGATGATGCTCTCGACGAACACCACCCCCACGTCCACCATCACCCCGATGGCGATGGCGATACCGGACAGCGCCACGATGTTCGCCTCGATCCCCGTGTACCGCATCAATATAAATGTAGCCAGCACCGCGATGGGCAGCATGCTCGCAATCACCACCGACGCCCGCAGGTTGAGCACCAGCACGATAATCACGATGATACAGATCAGTATCTCGTGCGAAAGGCTCGATTCCAGCGTGCCGATCGTTTCCTTGATCAGCCCCGTCCGGTCGTAGAAGGGGACGACGGTCACCTTCGACACCGTCCCGTCCGCCAGCGTCTTTTGCGGCAGACCGGCATCCATCTCACGAATCTTCTCCTTCACGTTGTCGATCACCTCCAGCGGGTTCGACCCGTAGCGGGCAATCACCACGCCGCCCACGGCCTCCACACCTTCCTTGTCCAGTCCGCCGCGCCTCGTGCCCGGCCCGATGTTCACGAAAGCGATATCGGAAATGCGCACCGGCACCCCCTCCCGGACGGTGACGACGGTGTTCTCGATGTCCGCCACATTCTTCACGTAGCCCAGCCCACGGATCAGGTATTCCACCTTGTTCACCTCCATCGTCTCGGCGCCGATGTCGAGGTTGCTCTTCTTCACGGCGTTCATCACGTCCATCACCGACACGTTGAACGAGTACATCGCGTCCGGGTTCAGCTCTATCTGGTACTCCTTGACAAACCCGCCCGCGGATGCTACTTCGGACACGCCCTCGGCGGCGGACAATGAGTACTTCACATAAAAGTCCTGTATCGTCCGCAGTTCCTCGGCGTTCCAGCCTCCGGTGGGTCGTCCCGTTTTCGGGTCACGTCCCTCCAGCGTGTACCAGTAGATTTGCCCCAGCGCCGTAGCGTCCGGGCCCAGCGTAGGCTGCACGTCCTCGGGCAGCGTGCCCGGCGGCAACGAATTCAGTTTCTCCAGGATGCGCGAACGGCTCCAGTAGAACTCGATATCATCCTCAAAGATGATGTAGATAAACGACATCCCGAACATGGACGAGCTACGGATGGTTTTCACCCCCGGTATGCCCAGCAGCGAGGTGGTGAGCGGGTACGTAATCTGGTCTTGGATGTCCTTGGGCGAACGTCCCATCCATTCCGTGGCCACAATCTGCTGGTTATCACCGATGTCGGGGATGGCATCCACCGGGATCGGGTTTCTCGGCACGATGCCCCCATGCCAGTTGAAGGGTGCGGTAGAGACTCCCCAGACCACGACCAGCGCCAGCAGGAGCATGGTTATTACCCTGTTTTCGAGGAAATAACGGATTATTTTGTTGATCATATAGAAAGATATTTATTGTATAATAGTAAACACTTGGAATGCCCAAAAGGATATGGGAATCCCTGACAGAATGTCCCAGAGAATAGGATATTCCCTAATGAAATGCATCAAAAGGGTATACCAATTCCTGTCCCACATTGAAAATCAGAGGGGAATAACTTCTTTTCTTCTCTCCGGAAAGGAAGTAAAGTGAATACTAAATCAAATAAGTACAATGATAAACAAACAGAGGAACTCCCGTTTGCTTGGGTGGAGAATCAAAAGCAATAAAACTCTGGCAGGTATCTTCCACCTCCAACGACAGAAATCCTGCATAGAGCACCGGTAACAGTTCTGTCACCACAGGTACCAGGTTCGTCACCACCACATGGTTCACGTCCTGATCTACCGCCAGCTTGATGTAATGTGCCTCATCCTTACAACAATCCGAAGTCTTCTTCTGTCCACACATGGTGCAAGCA
>OGYV01000100.1_pt1 | contig 68690 bp, 75 predicted proteins | sample 1576651 | NCBI WGS metagenome assembly OGYV01 (sample SAMEA3541570, study PRJEB24748) | human gut metagenome | biome: human gut; feature: human-associated habitat; material: faeces | place: China | collected 2012
ATATCCATCATCAGCATGCCTTCACGCTCGGTAGAAATTTTTTCTGCCTTCAGCGTATTACGGATGGCCACAAATTTGGTATAAATCTCCTTCGGCATATCAACAACATCGACCACAAGGCCGGTTTTGTTATAAATCTGATCCAGCAGAAAAACCTGATTGCTGGCCTCACGCACGGCCGTTGTCGCCTGCATAACATATTCCTCTACACCGTATTCCTTCATCAGGCGCTTGAAGCCTATCAGAATCTCGCAGATTTCGGAAACAAGCGGAAAAGGAATTATTTTATTTTTAAAAGTTGCCTCACCCAAACGGATGCGTCGATTGCAGCATTCGACAACCTTGTACCTTTCGGTATTATGATATTCGGTAATCTGCATACTGAGCATCTCCGAGCCTAGATGAATCGCAGCAAAGGTTGTATAATTTTTACGCTTCATTAGCTAAGCCTCCAAAACAGTATATTATTGATATAATTCGTTTTTCTTAACAAAAATCCTGCGAAGAAATCGAGATTATACATTAATTTAACAAATTAACACGAATTTTACTTTTTTACGCAGGATTTTTTCCGCTTATGGGTAATATAATAAATATATCGTTAAAATAGAATAATCGGAGTTTAGAGGAACACCCCACAAGGAGAAAAGAAAAATGCAACGAATCGCAATTATCGACATCGGCTCCAACTCGGCCCGGCTTGTTATCAGCCATATTTATAAGAATGGTGCTTATAATATGGTCTATAACCAAAAAGAAGCACTGCGCCTGAGTCAGAAGGTCGACGAAAAAAACATGCTTACAGAAGTAGCCTTCAGCAGCACCATCGAAACCATGAAAAGCTTTGCCTATATGTGCAAAATTTATCAGGCTGACAAAACCATTGCCGTTGCTACTGCAGCCATCCGCAACGCTGCCAACGGTGCGGAGCTTGTCGCACGCGTTGCCGAGGAAACAGGCATCCAGCTGCACATCATCTCCGGCAATACCGAAGCCTATATCAGCTATCTTGGCGTTATCAACACCATCAACGTCAAGGACGGCATCATCTTTGACTTGGGCGGCGGCAGTACCGAGCTGATTCTGTTCAAAAACCGTAAAATTTTGGAAAGCGTATCCCTGCCTATCGGCGCAGTCAATACCACCTCCATGTTCAACACACGCAATGTCATGCCAGCCAATGTCTTTAGCGACGTGAGCTTTTTTATCATTAGCCGTCTGGAAAAGTACCCCTGGCTCAAGCAGAACGGACTGCCTCTCATCGGCGTCGGCGGTACCGCGCGTACGGTAGCTAAAATCATCCAGCGTGAAAAGAAATATCCGGCAACCAAAATCCACAATTATTCCTATACCGCGCAAACATATTGCAGCTTCTTCAACAGATTGCGCAACACAAATCTGGAGCAACGCAAAAAAATTTCCGGCCTCAGCAGTGAACGTAGTGATATCATTTTGGCCGGCATTAGCATTATCAGCTGCCTTTTGGAGGCAACGGGTGCCAAAAAGCTCATCACCTCCGGCTGCGGCCTGCGCGAAGGACTGTTCTTCGATTATTATTCCAAGGAAAACCACGTGCCCATTATAGCGAATGATATCCTTAAAATGAGCAGGGAAAATGTGTTAAACCTATATGAACCCGACCAGCAGCATTCCAGACACATCACCCATTTGGTGTTATCAATGTTTGACGGCTGGAGTGAGCTGCACGGCTTACGCAAAAATTATCGCCGTCTGCTGGAAACCGCTGCACTGCTGCATGACATCGGCATTACGATCAACTTCTACAGTCACGCACGTCATAGTGCCTATATGATTTTAAATGCCAAGCTCTTTGGTCTGACGCACAAAGAGCAGGTCATCACGGCAGCTATCGCCGGCTGGCATAACGGCGTTTCCAAAAACTATTTCAAGGACCGTTTCTACAAGGAACTGCTTAGCGACGCCAACTGGAAAACAATCAACAAGCTGGCACTGCTGCTGGCATTAGCCGAAAGCCTCGATTATACGGAAACCTCCCAGATTCATGTTATTGAACCTGGCATCAACAAAAAGAATGCTACCTTAAAGCTCTATGCTCAAGGTATTCCCAGTATTGAAATGCATCAGATTCAGGAGCATCTGTCATGGTTCAAAAAAACCTTCGGTGTAGAGCTGAAGGTACAGCTGGCAACAGCAGCAGAAGAATAAAAATTCAGCAGCCTCAGTATACGCTTGCGTATGCCAAGGCTGCTGTTTTTATTTCATTAGTAATATTATTTTTGAGGTTTATAAGAATTTTTCGCTTCTTTAAGCATAGCCTTTATTTCTTCTTTATTATTACGTAAAATTTCATCAACTTCATGTTGTAATTTTTCCTCATTATTAAAATCTATTCTTTTTCTAGCCATTAAAGTAATAGCCTTTATATACACATAAGCTGATACTATTGTAATAGCATATGCAATCCCACTTTCAATAGCAGCACCAACAAAAGAGCCAAATACAGGTATAAATTTTAAAAGCTCGCCAGCACCTAGCAAAACTACATATCCTCCCAAGTTGGCTACTACTCCAGACGCAACAGTTTTTAAAATATTTTTAGAAAATGTTATTCCTATGTCAGAATTAATTCTCGCATACATTGCCCAAATATTAGCAACATTAGCTGCCGCACTTGCACCAGGGACAGGTATAAAAGAACTTCCTGCAGCAATAAATGCATGAGTCGTAATATCACCCTGTATTTTTTCCGGTAAGCCACCAATAGTATTTTTTTCAAGTGCCTTAAGGCAATCCATGATTACTTTTATCTCATGAGCTTCGTTACTCATAAAGTCCACACCCTTTCATAAACTTTCGCTACGAGCTGAAAATTTTTAGTCCTTGCGCTCATTATACTACGTCGTCCCCCCCGTCAACCACATGTACATATAAAAAGAATTTTCTCTTCTATCTGCTTCAAAGTTAGGACAAAAAAGGTCTGCATACGCATAAGTATACAGACCTCAAGACAGCATTATAAAATTTTCTATGTTTAGTGGTTTATCATTCCTATATATTTAGTTCAGGATATTTTTCCATAAACATTTTTATAGCTTCTTCGGCAGGAATTACCCTTCCTGCTTCAATATCACTTAAGCCTTCTAGCAAGGCATTATACAATTCCATGCGAGCTTTTTGTTGTTCATCAGTTTCCATATCCATCAGAATAAACCTCCGCCAAAATAATAGCTTTTTATTTTACCGCAGCCTTCAGAATACCATGTACCATCAACGCGGTATTATACAAATCCTCTTCCTTAATGTATTCGTCAACAGTATGCACATGAGCCATGCCAGTGCCCAAAATTACGCTAGGCAGTCCGTAAGCATTCAGGAAGTTGGCATCACTGCCGCCGCCGGTTACCGTAATATCCGGAGTAAAGCCATGCATTGCGCAGGCAGCCTTTGCCAGTGCTACAACATCGCTGTTCTCGGCAACAGCAAAGGAATCATACTTGTTATCCACAAAAACCTCTGCCTTAGCGCCATATTTTTCAGCACTGGTTGCAATGGTTTCTACGATTTCCTTGCAGATAGCTTCCAGCTTTTCCTTATTACGGCTGCGCGCATCGCCCTCAATGGTTACCAGATCAGGCACAATATTGGTTGCCTTACCGCCGCCGATAATGCCGATATTACAGGTTGTTTCCTCATCAATACGGCCATAGCGTTTAACATCGGCAAGAGCCTTGGCAGCAATCATAATGGAGTTAATGCCCTTTTCCGGCTCCAGTCCGCCATGCGCGGTTCTGCCGATAATGTCGATTTTATATTTCTTTTGGCCGGGAGCGCCGACAACAATCTCGCCCGGTGCGCCTTCGCCGTCCAGTGCATAGCCAACGTCCGCACGCAGCTTGGAGCGGTCGAGGCAACGGGAGCCGTTAACGCCGCCCTCCTCGCAAACAGTGAAGAGAATCTGGATATCGCCATGCGGAGCGCCTTCCTCCAGCAGCATGCGAATACCCTCTAAAATACCCTCAACGCCGGATTTATCGTCACCGCCGAGAATAGTGGTGCCGTCGCTGTATAAAACGCCGTCCTTTTGGATAACGGTAGTGCCGCCGCAGGGCTCAACACCGTCCATATGTGCAGAAAGCAGCACGCGTACCGCACCTGCAACTCCTGCGCTGGCAGGCAAAAATGCCCACATATTACCACAGTTGCCACCCAGCTTTTCACCGGCGTCATCCTCTTCCACCGTAAAGCCGAGAGCCTCTAATTTGCCTTTGAGCAGTTCGAATACCGGACGCTCCTGCAGACTGTGACAAGGCAGAGCAACAATTTCCTTAAATTCTGCGAGCATACGCTCCTTATTTACTTGCGTCATGTATATCTTCCTTTCTATGATATAAATTAAGCTCAGCGTGCCTAAAGGGGCAGCAAATCCGCTAAACTTTTATTCCTTAAATTATTCCTGTATGTTCCAGCAAAATTTTGACACCGATAAAAATCAGCACCAAGCCGCCGGCAACATCAGCTCTTTTGCCGGCCATAGCTCCAAGCTTAAAGCCTGCCAGACCGCCAAAGGCTGCGATAGCAAAGGTCACCACACCAATCAGTATGGAAGCGGACCAGATATCGGTATTCAAAAAGGCCAGGCTGATACCTACTGCCAGAGCGTCAATACTGGTGGCAATCGCCAGCACCGCCATCTCCTTCACGCTATAATCTTTTTTGACATGGCAGGCCTCGTTTGCTTCACGAATCATGTTGATTCCCAGATAAAGCAATAAGAAAAAGGCAAGCCAATGGTCATATTCCGTAATATAATCACGAAACGATACAGCGCCGAAATAGCCTATCACAGGCATCAAAAACTGAAAGGCTCCGAACCAGCTGCCGAAGCGCAAAGCTCCGCGCAGTCTGTTATCCGGTATCAGCACCATACTGCCGCAAACGGAAACGGCAAAGGCATCCATCGCCAGGCCAACCGCCAACAGCAACAGTTCTGCTAAACCCATATTTTCATTCCCTCACTCACTACAAATAACCTTATTCTTTTTCTTCCTTATGCAACAGCTGCAGCAATCGTTTATGATCCTTGCTTATCTTAATTACACGGAATACGCTTGTCATAAGCATCATCCCCAAGGCAATAGCACTGGCATCCATGCCGGTGGTTATAAGGATGTTCATACCCGTGTCGTAATTATTTTCTATAATCGCTGCCATACCGCGATACATGCCAAGTCCCGGCACAATCGGGATAATACCCGGTATAACAAAAATGGTTACCGGCTGCTTAAACATGCGTGCCGCCAGTTCGCTCAAAAGTGAAAGCGCAACCGTGGCAAAAAACATGGCATAAAAAGAATCATACGCCATATCCTTGCGGATGTAGCAATAAACTACCCAGCCTACAGCACCGATAAAGCCGCTGATAGGCAAACTTTTACGCGGTGCCTGAAACAGAATACCGAAGGCAGCAGTAGCAATAAATGCAAAGCCAAAGGCTGTAAAATAATTTATGCCCACAGCTTCCACCCCCAGTGATACCATACAAGCAGGCTAAATGCCAGGCCAATCGCAATGGATGTAGCGAAAAGCATCGCCTCGGCGATACGCGAATTACCGGAAATCAAATCGCCGGCCATATAATCGCGCAGGCCGTTGGTAAAAGCTACGCCCGGCAGGAACGGCATCAGTGCACCTACGATGATGTTGGTACGTGTACATTCGCCGTCCATCTCACAGCAAAAAATAGCCAAAGCACCGATTGCCGCACCGGAAAGCGCATTCTCCCAAAAGGCACTGGGACGATAACCGCCCAGCTGCTTCAACAGCACCATTGAAAGACCACCGGTAATAAAGGCCGCAATAAAGTCATGGCCGTTGCCTCCCAACATCGCCGAAAAGGCTGCCGAGCTTATTGCCGAAGCCATGCAGACACGCCATTTGCCGTATGGCGGAGCCTTATGACGCAGCTCATCCAGATACGCCAGCGTTTTTTCATAATTCAGCGGCCAGCGTTTCAGATTATAGGAAAAATCGTTCACCGCGCTGATGACGCTCAAATTGGTGCTGCGATAACGAATACGGCTGATAATCGTCGCACCTTCGCTTTCCTCATCGCCTAAAATAATAACCGTCGGCGTAACAAAAACATGAATATCATGATAGCCGTGCGTATGGCAGAAGCGGGAAATAGTATCCTCTACTCTGGAGGTTTCCGCACCGTTTTTCAAAAGTGCCTTGCCCATGCCAAGAGCAATATGCAAGGTCTGCTCACGGCTTAAAGGAACAGCTTCCAATTCCATTACATCTCACCGCCTAACAGCTGCGCTACTGCCGCACGGAAGCGGTTGGCACCGCCCATAGACGGATGCGGCACAGCCATACATTCAACGCCGTAACGTGACAGCGTTGTCGCCGCCTTCTGACCGATAGCGACAATCTTCATCCCCGGACGCAGCTCCAGCAGCATCCGCGCGTACTCAATGCCTACATCAAGCTCGCTCGGTGAGGGCGTACGGTTAGTCAGCAGATTGCCTGCTTTATACGGATGAAACGGAAAAATATTCCAAAGAATAACATCAAAGGACGCAAGGCCATGACTGTTCAGCGCATTCCAGACAACAGTATCCGTGGGCTCGTTAAAGCCCTTCAGGCGCTGCGTATTGTTCAGCATTGCGCTGCTTGCATCACTCGTGCGGCGGTAATCCCATTCGCCCAGCACACTTTTCGGCTCTACATCAGGATGATGCCCCAGCAGAATACGCTCCGAAGTAATAGCAATACCGCTGAAATGACCGCCCTGATAGCCCAAGGCCTCGGCAATAAACAAATAATGTGCATCCGCGCGCAGCTCCAGATAACGGCGCAGATTGGCACTGCGGATAACGGGAGCCTGCGGGCCTATATCACAGCTTGTATCAAAATCACGCCAGGGGTTAAAAACCTGCTCGCTGTGATAGCTCTGTAATTTATCAAGAAAAGTATTAATCTCCATAATTCCCTCCATGCATTATTATACCGCATAGAGGCAAGTCGTAGCAATAAAAATGGATGCGAAGCAAAAGTTCCGCATCCATTTTATACTTTTAAAAATATCAGATTTTAGAACAGCAGCAGAATCATGCCTACAACCAGCGCCAGGGTAATACCCAGAGCATTACGCTTGCAAACCTCCATCGGGTCTACACCGGCAATGCCTGCGCAGATAATAGTAGCGCCGGCAATCGGGGAAATAGTACGGCCGAGAGTACCGCCCAAAGCTGCAATAGAGCCCATGTTCATGGTTTCCAGACCAAACTGTGCCGCATGCGGAGTAACTGCTTCGTTAAACGCAACAGTTGCAGCGTCACCGGAACCGGAAATAAGTGCCAGCACAAACGGGCCGAAGGTAGCAGCAATTTTAACAATACCGGTAGAATTCAGCATCCAGTTAATCAGCGCCTTAATCAGTCCCAAAGCATTCAGGCCTGCTACGAAAACACCTACGGAAATAATAATACCGATGATATTAGCATAAGCATCGCCCATGCCGTCAAAGAAGCTCTTGGTCAGCTCAACAGGATTTTTACGGGTTACTGCCAAAGACAGGATTGCACCGATAACCATAGCGTGGGGTACGCCCATTTTCAGTACAGGCACCAGTTTAGTGCTGCCCAACAGCAGAATGATAACCGGAACCAGCGGCATGATAGCGAAAAGCGGATTGATGCCGAAGTTCTCGTCAACACCGGCTTCACCTTCCGGAACAAAGCCTCTGTTTTCCTTCAGCACAACTGCGAGAACAGTCAGTACAGCTGCAGCAATGATTACGCCGACCACAGTTGCCAGCATATGGTTGGCAATTACATCAGTAACCTGTACGCCTGCCAGCTTAGCGATAACGGCGTTATGTACCAGACCGGGGTTCAGCATACTGCCATAGGTACCGGATTTAACGGCAGCAGCAGCCATTGCCGGATGAATGCCTGCGGACATCATAATCGGAATAAAAATTACACCTACCGCAGCACTGCAGCCTGCAGCACTAGGGATAGCAATATTAACAACAAAGGTTGCCAGCGTAGCGCCGGGAATGAGCAAAAAGCCCATTTTTTTCAAAACCTTACCGATAGCGACAACCAAATGCTTGTCGCAGCCGGTATACTTCATGCACCAGGCAAAGCCCATGCAGGAACAAACAGAAGTAATCAGACCGGCATTAGTCATACTCTTGGCAAAAGCATCAAGAGAAGCCATCGGGTTGCCGGCAATGCAGCACATCAGAATACCAGCGGCAATCAATACCATTCTGGATTCATGTCGTTTCAACAAAAGATAAATTACACCGATAACAACGAGTGCACCTATTATCAGAAACATCTTCATTCCCTCCATAAAATTATTTTTTTGCATTAATATTATATGTGATAGAACTGCTTTTGAAAAGTGTATTATCAATTGTATACATAATACTTGCTTTTTTCAGCTAAGTTTATATAGCAAAAGTATAAATACCGTCCCACATCTCTGCGGAACGGTATTTTTTAATAACTTTATTGGTGCCACAAGCCATAATAATGAATAATATAGTTTGTTAAAGCATCCTCATATTCTGTATCCGGTACAGGCTTATCCATCTGATCGACCAAATGACGCTCATCCGACCAGTAGAACGCCTTACCGCCAAAGTAGCCTAAGGCATAGGGAATATCCGTAGGCTGCAGAAGATTGCGGCCCATGAATTTTTCCGGCACGTCGATGCCTAGAAGATATAAAAGCGTCGGTGCCAGATCAATCTGCGAAGCATATTCATTGGTGCGCAGATTATTGAGCGGTGCCATGTTCTTCGACACAAAAATCAGCGGAATCGGTGCAATGCTCTGCTTATCATCAGCCTTGGTAACGAGCTTTGTGTACTCGCCGCCGCTGTGCGGATTATGGTCACTCGTAATGATGAACAGCGTTCTGTCATCCATCAGGCCACGCTTCTGTGCTTCCTTAAAGAAATGCTCCAACGTTTTATCAACCCAATAAACGCCGCGCACTGTAATAAACTGATTGCTGCGCACATTGTCCGGCATTTCGTTCCAGCTGAAGCCTGTATAAGGATAAGGCTGATGCATATCCAGGGTTTTAGTAACCATCACCAGACGGTCATTCTTCGCTTTGGCTTTTTCCAGCAGCTTCAGTGTTTCCTCATACATTACGTCATTATGGAAGCCCCAGCCGCTGGCACCGGTATAGCCCTGTTTTTCCAGATATTCCTTGGCATAGTATTCGTTCATTCCGAACTGCGTCGGATATTCGCGCAGCTCGTTTGCATAATACTGGCTGGAAGCATTCATGAAAATGCCGCGCATTCCCTGCGCCTGTACACTGCGGAACAGCGAGGGCGTATTTTTACCGGGAAGATCCTTATCCATAATCAGATGCGAACGGAATGTAGCATTCAGGCCCTGCGTTGTCGGCACGGCAGAGGAATAATACCTGCTCATATGCGGATAACGGATAACAAGACTATTCAAAAACGGAGTAGCTTCTTCGGGAATATCATGGTTATAGTAGTTGATGTAATCACGGTGCATGGATTCCAGAATCAGCAGAACAACTCTGTCATACTGCGGTTTGATTTTGGCAATCTTTGCTTTAGGCTCATCAATGCCCATTTCCGTCAGACGTGTTTTATCCTTGGCAGTCAGCTCGCGCTGCTCCACATGCTTGCCGCCGGCAATTTTATCCGTATCAAAAATTGCCTTGCTGACAAAGTTCACATTAACAGGAACGGAAAGCATATTGCGATAGTTCATGCGCGTCTTTTCGTTCTCTACCTCAGCGTACATACCGATAACATTTTCCACGCCGTACATGCCGGCATAGCCAAGCAATCTGTCGGTAAGGTTCAAGCCCAAGGTGAACATGGCCACACAAAGCAACGACCAGGCAAAGTTCGGCTTACGCTTTTGCGGTTTCGGTACATAAAACAGCAGTAAAATCACCACAATGCTGATAACGATACCGGCAATCATCGTGTTGCTCATCGTCGCAAAAATACCTTTAACAGCATAGATATTCAGGTTCTGGAAGAGAACGCTCTCCACGTGCATGGAGGTCTGCCAAAAGTAAAAACCGTCAAAGACCAGCGCTAAAGCGGAAAATACATAAACAGCAAAATAAAGGATTTTCATCCCGATGTTGGGCCATTTATGGTAGCACATTGCCATCAGCAGCACTGCAAAAATGTTATTGTTAATACCGGCAAGCACGGACAGGCTTGTCTGCAAACCTTTATCAAGACTAAGCTGGTTTACCATAAAAAAGGCTTCGCCCAGATAAAGAATACCGATAACAATAACGGGAAAATAGCGCTGCAATCTGTCCGGCACACGCTTACGCCGGTAATACAGTACATATGCTATCTCTGCCAAAACGCTGTCACGCAATACATGATCAAAAATCTGAAAGCCAAACTCATTCAGCGGAAAGGGGTGCGTTCCGCCGAAGCTTTGCCAGGCAAAAAATCCTTCTACTATGCAGGCCGCGATAATAAAAATCAGCCAGCCCATTTTTCTGCTTATCCTATTCACCTTACACCATTTCCTTGCTTACGCCAAAAACTTAATCGGCTCGGACTCCATCTCAATTAAAAGCGGAGCAGTTGTTACAGCATCTCCGTCAAGCTCTGCTGCAAAATTCTCTTCATTGCAGCGTATTTCCATTTTTTTCGCTGCACGGATAATAATATCATTATCCAGCGTCAGCGCCTCCATAGCAATGCAGGCCGCATAACGTATAAAATCCCCGCGCTTATCACCGGTAAACAGCGCCGCATGTAAAAGAGGTGACGAAAGCGACGCACCGTTAAAGAGGTTGTAACGTCCGGCATAATAGCGGCTCTTGCCTACAATAACAGAAGTTGCATCATACCACTCGGCTTCATCATCAAAACGCACCTGAAAGCGGTAACGCCAGTTGTTAAACAGAAATTCCTTACGCATAATCTCTGTTCCCTGCCAAACATAAGCAAGCTTGTTGAGCAGCTTTTTCTCCTTTTCGGTCACCTTGTCTACTACAAGGGAATCAAAGCCTATACCGGCAACCGTCAAAAAGACGTTGCCGTTGGCGCGTCCCAGATAAACAGGCACCTCTATACCTTTGGATACTCGTTTAAACCACTTATGCGGGTCCGCCTTCAGCAGCAGCTCCTTAGCCACCAGATTTACCGTACCGGCAGGAAAAACGCTGATGTAAGGCACATACTTGCGATTAGCCAGCTGTTCAATCATCGCTCTGATTGTGCCGTCACCGCCGGCAATTATCACCCAGTCAACCTTTTCCTCAACTATTTCCGCAGCAATCTGCGGTATCTGGTCAAAGAAGCGGATATCTCGCATTTCTGCATTTTTAGGTCCTACTAATTCCTTCACCAGCTTATAGGTTTCATTCACCTTAGCCATCATACTGGCAAAAAGCTGCTTACCGGAATTACGGTTATACAAAAGCACAACCTTTTTAAATTTTTTTACGTCTACATATTCTCCAGGCATATCTAACTCCTAAAAATCCATTTTTTACGTGAGAGATAGTTCCATACAACAACAATACAGCTTGTCAGCACCTTAGACAGCATCGGCTGCCAGTCAAGCAGGCTGACAAAAATATACATCAGCAGCAGGTTAAACGCCAAGCCTATACAGCTTACCAAAAACACCAGGCTAAGCTCCTTGCCGCGTTTGTAACGGCTGCCGCTGTCAAAAACCAAAACATTGCCCAAGAAATAATGATACAGTGTTGCCAAACAAAAGGATAAGGCTGTTGCCAGCATAGTCAGCAAGGTCAGACTCAGCCCGGTTAAAAGATAGTGGAAGAAAATGTAGAACAAGACCCACTCCACCAAGGCCGCCGTGCCGCCGACAAACAGATACAGCAAGAGCTTAATCAGCTCGCTGTCCGTATAATCAACACCAAATAATATTTTCCTGCGCATAGCGTACTCCAGTCATAGTATAATAGCTTATTATATCATCTTTAAGCGAAGTTTTCAAAGCTTTCCAGTAGAAGATACCGATGGTGACGTATTTATATATTTAGATAATTGTTGAAAAAAGATACACTGCCCGCTCCTTTTGTATAGCAGCATGACGCAGTAAAAAGCGTAACCATCATCGAATTCAAAGATGGCAAGCAGGCTTACCGTACAACAGTAAAGCCCTGATTCCCCTCTCAATATCGGTCTTCCCAGCCGATTTGTGGAAAAAGTTAGGCTATCATACACTCTAGTGATAGCCTCCACTTTTTATTTCAGATATTTCATATAGAAAGCTTCTATTTTATCAAAGGAACTTACATCAATCTTGCAGTACAAATCCGATGCACAACACCAGAAATAATCACCAGCTCCTTATTGTCTCCTTGTAGCTTTTTAATGGCATCTGAATTTAACTCAAAACCAAGAATAAAGATTGTAAAAATAGAGCGATGCTTTCGCACCGCTCTAAAAAATTTATAAAAATTTATTCTTAAAAGCTGTATTTTACTTCTTTATCCAGCACTACACCAGTTTCCGGATTAACATTCATCTCACCACGCAAACCAGATGCACTGAATTTCACTTCATATTCATATAATCCATGTTCTCTGTCCAATTTCAGTTCATAAATCGACACGTCACCAACTTCTTTGGCAACAATTGCTTTTACATCATCTTTGGACAAGATGACATTAGCGCTACCACCCAACGCTTTTCTTTCCATATTGTATTCTTTGATTTTACCATTTACCTGATATACATCAATTTCATATTTTGTCTGAGTAGCAGTATCAAAAAACTTCACTTCATAATATGGTTGCAGTTTTTGCAGTTCTGCTTCAGTATGCAGGTAAGTACTACCTGTTGGAACTTGCTTTTGCGCAATTGCACGAGCTTCTTCCGCACTAATCAGATTAGCAGCAAATGCTGTAGCAGAAATTGCCAAAACAGTCAGCGCGCCAGTAATAATAGCTGTTAATTTTTTCATGAGATAAACCTCCTTCAATGTGAAAAGTTAAACCATATTTAAAGTATACTAAATTTCTAGGATTTGTATTGTGAAGTCTTTGTGACTTCTTTAGAAGTTCCAACGCACGCCAGCGTGAAAATCCCAGTTCTTATTATACTCGCCGCCGACTGCACGCTCGATGTCAAAGTACGCATAGCTATCTTTGCCAGTTTTTACGCTCAAGCCTGCACCATAATTGACGCTTACGTTTTCTCTAAGTAATAAACTAAGGAAAGCTTAATTTCTTGTATTATCCAAAGAAGCTTTTTCTCTTGCTGGATTTACAGTTATCTTAATTAGTGCTCTATACTAAAATTTACTTTAAAATCGCTTTGCTGCGTACTCAAAATATCTAGTCCCTGTTCAACGTGTCCCAAATAAATCAAATCATCCGTATATCTGAAATCCTTATAAAACACACTTATATTACCCCATGGAACATAAACACACACATCTCCGGCCTTCGGAGCATGCCCTCGTGGCGCTCCGTCCCCGGTAAGCTTATTTTTAAAATAGCCAATCTTTTCGGTATGATTAAAATCATTCAGGTTTATCCCTGCGGGAAGCATATCAATTAAACGCTTCGCTGCCGCATTATCCGCAAGTACAACAATAATATTTTTACCATCAACCTGCAGCTTCAGCTTGGTTCCTTGCGCTGCAGACTGTGACTGCTGCGTTTTATTTTGAGCAGACTGCAATTTCGGTGCAGGATTCTGAGCTGCTTTACTATCAGGTGCATCCGCACCGGCGCAGCCGCTCATAAGCAATGTTACAGCTAAAGCTGTAGAAGCCAATAATTTTTTCATAGTAAACCTCCTTGCAGACATCATTATGTAAAACAGGATTTACCCTTCACCGATAATTATACTAACAGCCTAAATATGCGTCCAATACCTATAATAATTACCGTTACATGCTTTTTTTGCATAATCAGCAAGGCTGCGTTATAATAATGCCAAAAATTACAAGCATATCGATAGAAAGGAGCCGTCGCTATGAACTTTCGTATTCTCAACTATTTTCTGACTGTCGCACACGAAAAAAATATCACCAAAGCAGCTGAAGTTCTGCACATCACTCAGCCCACGCTCAGCCGTCAGCTCATGCAGCTTGAAGAAGATTTAGGAACTAAGCTATTTGACCGCAGCCAACATAAATTCGCGCTCACACCCTCCGGGAAGTTTCTCGTACAGCGCGCACAGGAAATTTTAGACATGGTAGAAAAAACTACGCTCGACATCCAAGACCAGGAGCAAAACCTCAGCGGAAGCATTGCCTTCGGCGCAGGTGAGTACTATGCTACACAAACACTGGCACAGCTTATCGGAGCTTTTCAAAGGCAATATCCGGCTGTAACCTTTGACCTTTTTACAGCTACGGCAGATACTCTGCTGGAAAAAATGGAAAAAGGGCTTATCGATATCGCTATCCTGCAGGCACCTGTCGATACAACAAATTATGACTATATTCATTTACAGAAAAAGGAAATTTGGGGTATTCTCATGCGCAAGGATGCTCCTCTGGCAACAAGAAAAGCCATTAAAGCCTGTGAGCTTTGCGGGCTGCCTGTTATTTTACCTGTACGCCTGCAAGTACGCAGTGAAATCTTCAATTGGCTCAGCGGCGATATTGCCAAAATACACTTTGTTGGCAACTGTAACCTGCTTGCCAATACAGCCGTACTCGTAGAACAGAATAACTATTACGCTATAACCATCAGGCCGCCGCTAATGAATGAAAACCGCTTTGTATTCCGTCCTTTGCAGCCGGCACTAAGCGGCGATATTCTGCTTGTATGGCGACGCGACAGACAGCAGAGCCATACTCTGCAAAAATTCATTGATTTTGCAAAATGCTTTTTAAGCATAGAATAGCTTTACAAGATAAGTATTAGACATGTAAATAAGAATCATTATAATTTTAGGCAGATAGCAATTTGTTATCTGCCTTTTTGATTGTTATTTTTTGATGAGGAAAACTTATGAACAGACATGATTTTATCAGGCTCGCTGTCGCAGGCTTCGGCACCATGCTTGCCAGCGGCGCAGCTATCAACTTTCTGTCTAACAAAAATACGCCTGAAGCGAATGTGCCTGCCGCTGAAGCAGCACAGCAGCCAACACCAAACGGCAAACAGCGCATCGTTGTCATTACGAGCAGTCCGCATAGAAACGGCATGACCAGCGTGCTAACAGAACAATTTATCAAAGGCACAGAAGCCAAGGGACACAGCGTCTTTCGCTTCGACGCAGCGTTTCATAATATTCATGGCTGCCTGGTCTGCGATGCCTGCGGCATGAACGGGCTCTGCGTGCAGAAGGAGGACATTGAAAATGATTTGATTATGCGCCTCGTTAATGCTGATTTAATCGCGCTCATCACGCCCGTTTATTATTGGCACGTCAGCGCGCAACTCAAGACCTGCATTGATAGATTTTACGCACGCACAGGACGTATCAGCGGCAAGCAGAGCGTTCTGCTCGCAACAGCAGGCAGCGACGTTCCCTGGGCTATGGACTGCCACACTCTCAGGCTATATGCGCTGGCAGAGCCGTGGCACTTTGCTCGCCACTAACTGCAAAACCCGCAAGGATATTTTGAAAACCACCTATCCGCAGGCTGCCTATGATTTAGGTCACAGCTTATAAAAAACTCTTGACCGATAGCAACAATCGCAAGCTATAATTTACTTGACTTGGAGTTATCTCCAAGTCATAAACTAAAAACGAAGGAAACGCTATGCAAAACCTAACTTACAATCTCAAACGCACTGTCGGTTATATCGTCGGCTTCATACTTTTCTACGAGCCGTTCATGTTCTTCAACCAAATAGCAAGTACTTTCATCACCGACACAAGCTTCAGCTCGATTCACGTTCCCTGTGCACGTATTCCGCTTGCGAACATCGTCACAGGCGAATGGCTTGCGACAAGCACGATTTCACTAATCTTTTGCCTGCTAATCGCCGTAACCTCGCTGTGGTTCGGTCCGCTCTTTTGCGGCAAGCTTTGCCCTACCGGTGCCTTCAGTGAACTGCTTGGCAGCCTGCTGCCTGACAAATATAAAATAGACTGGGTAAAGCTCGTGCCCGTGCTGCCGCTACGTTATGGTTTTCTCATCGGTTTTCTTTTTTCCATCTGGCTGGGCTTTGGCATTCCCTGCACCTATTGCAATTATTATTCTTTCGAGATTTTTATCAACTTGTTTCTCACAGAATATTTCTTAAACACGCTCTCCTCGCTCATCGCCACGTTCTTTTTAGCGAATGTCTTCTTAGGGCTTTTCACCAAAGGTGGACGCGGATATTGCCTGTTTATCTGTCCTGTTGGCACATATAATTCCTTGTTTCACATTTTTGGACATTTTGTTCCCGGTGCTTTCGCCATGCAGGTGCGCAAAAACGCCTGCATCGGCTGCACCAAATGCGCGCAAAACTGCCCCATGCGTGCGATAACCATGCACGAACGCCAAGCAACGATTGACAGACGACTTTGCATCATCTGCGGCAAGTGCGCGCACGGCTGTCCGAAACAAGCTATCTGCTATCAAAGCAATCTGGCGAAGGAGAAAAAGTAAGATGAGCACAACTGATAAAGCACTTCATGACAACAAATTATCTCAGCTCGCTCTCGGCGGCGGTGCTGCTGCCAGCATTCTCCTGCCCCAGGCTGTTACGAAGGCTATGCCACAGCTTTTCGCCGGCATTGCGCCCGTCACGGCACAGACGCTGCCCTATTGCACAGGCGTGTGCGGCAGCTGCGGTGGAAGCTGCGTGGGGAGCGTGGGCGTTATGGCTTTTCTTGCTATCTTAGCTAAATATAAACATCAATCATACAAGGAGGATTCAATATGAACAGACGCGACTTTTTAAAACTCGCAGGCGTTAGCCTTCTGAGCCTTGCAGCATTAACTATGGGCTGCGGTTCGTTCAACGCTGCTAAAGCAGACGCACCTGCGCCTAAAGTAAAACAATCCACTAGTGAAGGAGCATCACAAAACATGAATAATGGTAAAAAAATCTTAGTAGCCTATTTTTCCTGGAGCGGCAACACCAAAGCTGTTGCTGAAGAAATCCATAAACAGGTCGGCGGCGACATCGTAGAAATCGTGCCCGCAACTCCGTACTCCGAAACCTATAGCGTCACCGTCGCCAAAGCCAAAGCAGAACAGGCAGCCAACGCCCGTCCTGCCATCAGCACAAAAATTGCTGATTTCGACAAATACGACGTTGTTTTCCTTGGTTATCCCAACTGGTGGGGCAGCTTCCCCATGCCTGTTGCCACCTTCGTAGAAACCTATAAATTGGACGGCAAAACCGTTGCTCCCTTCTTCACCCACGGCGGCGGTGGCGAACAGCGCTGCCTAAGCGATTTGCAGAAGCTGACACCTAATGCCAAATTCACCCAAGATCTTGTTCTCTCCGGCAGCAGCTCCAAGAACGCCCAAGGTCAAATCAAAAGCTGGCTTGACAGCTTGCAATTCTAATTTTTAAAGGAGCGATAACAATGACAGAAGAAAAATTTTTCACCATATTCCCAACAGGCCCTAAAAACGATGCTTATGCAAAATATTTCGTAGGCCAAAGCTATCTTAACATGCTTTCTCTCGACCAGGTTGTCATCGGCAACGTAACTTTCGAGCCAGGCTGCCGCAACAATTGGCACATCCACCACGCCGATAAAGGCGGCGGGCAGATTCTGCTTGTCACCGGCGGTCGTGGCTACTACCAGGAATGGGGCAAGCCTGCCCGTGAGCTGCATGCCGGTGATGTAGTCAAAATCCCCGCCGGAGTTAAGCATTGGCACGGTGCCGCCCCCACCAGCTGGTTTGCGCACCTCGCCATCGAGGTTCCGGGCGAAAACACCAAAAGCGAATGGTGCGAGCCTGTGGATGCAGAGGAATATAATAAGCTGAAATAAACCCGCTGTCACCTTCAGTGATATCTTCCCTTACAGACAGACAAGTCGCTCAACACTAATTTACTGAAATGAGAATCACCAATGAAAGACATCTCAAAAATTATACTCACTGCATTTCTTTCATGCACTTTACTTTTAGGAGGCACCACCGCTATGGCACAAACACGTGAAACAGCAGCAAATACTGCTGCTCAAAGCTTATTCACCAAAAATGATCCTACTGATATTAAAAACGAACCGGAGCTTTCCGCTATCAGCAAAAAGTTTATCTATCACGATATCAATAAGCAGATTAAGCTCAGTACCGCCAAACAGGAGCTGCTGACGCTCGTTGTTCTCACTGCCAACAACACACCGGAGGATATTCCTGCCCACGTCGAAGGCGCTCTCAGAGCAGGTGCAACGCCGGAGCAGGTACACGAAAGCATTTTCCATTGCACGCCATACGTTGGTCTGCCAAAGGTAAAAACAGCACTGGAACGCTTTGACCAGGTTATGGAAATGCTCAAAATCAAGCCCTGCGCTCCTGCCGGAACAACTACCGATCAAACACGCCACGAAGCAGGCCTCGCCGTACAGCGCGCCATCTTCGGCGCAGAGAACATTGATAAGATGAACGCGAGTGCCCCTGCTGACCAAAAGCATATTAATGATTACCTCAGTGCCAACTGCTTTGGCGACTACTACACACGCAAAGTGCTCGACGTCAAAGAGCGTGAACTGATCACATTTACAGCAATCGTTACTCTCGGCGGATGCGAACCACAGGCCAAGGCACACGCCGCTGCCAATATCTCCGTCGGCAACTCCCGTCAGGATTTGCTGGATGCGCTCACCATTGCCCTGCCCTACATCGGCTATCCGCGCACCTTAAACGGACTTAGCTGTGTAAACGCTATCGCGCCAAGCAAGTAAGCTGCCAAAAATTTATATTACCATTAACACAAACTTCCATTTTCCTCTTGACTTAGAGTATACTTCAGGTATTAAAATATAAGTAACCAAATTATAGGAGGTAGTTGAAATTGACACAAGAATTTGCACAAGCCCCTGTAGTAGGCTGCAAAAGAGTTGCCAAAACCGATAACGCAGGCTCTCATGCCAAAGTATATTTCACCAAGCACATTGATGCCGAGCATCTCATCAAATTATACGATTTAATCAACGAAAGCATTTACGGCAAGATTGCCATCAAACTGCACACCGGCGAAAAGCACGGCCCCAACATTCTGCCGCGCGAGCTGGTGAAAGCGCTGCAGCAGCAAATCCCTGACAGCACCATCGTAGAAACTAACACTCTTTATCAGGGCGACCGCTATACCACCGAAGAACATCTCGACACCTTAAAGGTTAACGGCTGGACCTTCTGCCCTGTCGACATCATGGATGCAGAGGGCACCGTTAATCTGCCTGTACGCCACGGTAAGCATTTCAAAGAGGTTTCCATGGGCAAAAACATCGTCAACTACGATTCCATGCTCGTTTTAACGCACTTCAAGGGCCACGCTATGGGAGGCTTCGGAGGCTCCATGAAAAACCTTGCTATCGGCTGCGCTGACGGACGCATCGGCAAAGCACAGGTTCACGGCGTAGATAAGGATAACCTGCCTGCAGACTGGAACGTATGGCCCGGCAAGGAGCTGCTCATGGAAAACATGGCTGAATCTGCCAAGGCTACCATTGATTTCTTCGGCAAGCACATCGTTTACATCAATGTCCTACGCCGCATGTCCGTTGACTGCGACTGCGCCGGCTTAAGCGCAGAAGAGCCGACTATTCCTGATATCGGCATTCTCGCTTCTACCGACATTCTGGCCATCGACCAGGCTTCCGTCGATCTGGTATATGCCAAGGAAAGCAACCATGACCTCGTTGAGCGCATGGAAAGCCGTCACGGCCTGCACCAGCTCACCGCTATGCACGAGCTGAAAATGGGCAATGACAAATATGAACTGATTGAGCTTGATTAACCGTAATTAAAAAGGCTGTCGCACTACGATGATGCGACAGCCTTTTTGCTTATTTGGTTAATTTAACTTCGTCAAACTGCTTGCCATCCGGCAGGAAGGCTTTAAACTCCAAGGTTTTCTCATCGGCTTTCATTGTCATATAGTTGGCAGTTTCCGGTTTCGGCGCTGTTGCCGCATCCCACTCAAAATCGCCCCACAGCTTAGGATAGCGCACACTGCCGGCCACACCTGTCAGAATATAGGTAATACCGCTTCCCTGCGGTGCAGGCGCAAAGTTCTGCAGCGGCACACGGCGGCGATATGTATGCAAATGCGCCGTCAGTACTGCGTCAACCTTGTATTTTTCAAACACCGGCATCAGCCGATAGCTGAAATCAAGAAACTGCGTCTTGCTCTGCGCTCTGCCAGACTCCGGCCCGAAGCCGTAGAGAAAGATATCGCGGTGCATCAGAACAACCTTCCACTGCGCCTTGCTCGCCGCCAAATCCTTTTCCAGCCAAGACAGCTCGTCTGCCAGCAAATCAGGCTGAAAATTTTCCATCTCCGGAAAGTTGGTATCCAACACTACAAAATGCACCGGACCGTAATCAAAGCTGTAAAACTGATTCGGATATTTTGCCAGACCGTTTTGCGGCACATTGAACAAATGCGTATAGCTTGCAGGCAAGTATTCCTTCCACTCCATGTTGTACGCCTCATGGTTGCCGATTACAGGTGCCAGCGGCACAGCATCACTGAACACGCTCACGCTGTTGAACCAGGCGCGCCATTGGCTTGCATCCTGTCCGTTGTCCACCAAATCTCCCATATTCACGTAAAACGCACTCTGCGGATGGCGCTTGTACGCTTCACGCGCCAGCTGCTGCCAGCCACTGTAATCAGCGCTTTGCGAATCCGGGAAAATTAAAGCAGTAAAGCCTGCGCCCTTTTCCGTCTGCAGCTTGTGCCAACGTCCTTTATTCTGCGCTGTGTTGATGCGATATTCATAAGCACTGCCCGGCAGCAGGCCGCTAAGACGTGCAGTATATTGAATAATACTGTTTTTATCCGTAAAGCTGCTGTCTGTTGCCTGCACTGCCTGTATGTCCTTGTCGTCCTGCAAGCGATACTCCAGTGTATAAGGCTGCTTCACCTTCGCTTCCCACATAATTGTGCGCCCTGTTTTGTTATCTGCAGCGACAAGCTGACGCGGATTGGTAATGGCAACGGCGGTATCACTGCCCTGCACTTCGCTGTCAGCATTTTTAGCACAACCGTTTAAGGCCATTACTGCCAGGCACAATATAAAAAGTAAAAGCTTAATTATCTTGCTCATGCTCTGCTTCCTTTCATGTTGCTTTATTTAAGTATAGCATAACACCTGGAGTACGGTCGAAGTCAAGATTTGTTTGTACATTTTGACTTAAAGTTACAATAATACTATCTTTTTCACTTTACAAAACATTATAGAATTTATTCATGATGTAGTAAAAGATAATTTGTAAAAAGCTTTCAAAAACACTTTCATAAAATGCTATTTTTGATATAATATAAGGTGAAGCTATCGCATGCTGTTATTTTAAACAAGGTATCATAAGGAGGAGACCATATGAGCTTAAAAATAATTACTAAGCGTTGCAAAGGCTGTGGTATTTGTGCGGCCTTCTGCCCGAAAAAAGTTCTGGCAGTCAGCGAAGTCGGCAAAGTCGAAGCCGTTGCTGAAGAAAATTGCATCAAATGCGGACAATGCGAAATGCGTTGCCCCGACTATGCTATCTTTGTAGATAAATAAAAAGGAGTGAGGTAACCCATGTCAAGAATCCTGCTGTTACAAGGTAACCAAGCGGTTGTTGAGGGTGCGATTGCTGCCGGTATAAAATTTTACGGCGGTTATCCGATCACCCCTTCTACCGAAATTGCTGAACAATTAGCTCTGCGTCTGCCGCAGGTTGGCGGTAAATTTATGCAGACTGAAGACGAGATCGCCGGTCTCGGCACTGTTATCGGTGCATCTATGGCCGGTAAAAAAGCTATGACCGCAACCAGCGGCCCGGGCTTCTCCCTGAAACAGGAAATGCTCGGCCTCGCCTGCAGCGCCGAAATCCCCTGCGTTATCGTTAACGTACAACGTGTAGGTCCCGCTACCGGCCAACCGACCTCTCCCGCACAGGGCGAGGTTATGCAAACCCGTTGGGGCACCCACGGTGACCATTGGCTGATTACCGTTTCTCCGTCCAGTGTTCCCGAATGCTTCGACTTGACTTTGCGTGCAGTAGCATTGAGCGAAAAATATCGTTGCCCGGTTATTCTCCTGATGGACGAAGTTATCGGCCATATGCGCGAGAAAATCGAGCTTCCCGACAACTATGATGAAATTCCGCAGGCAGAACGCAAGCGCCCGACCTGCGCACCCGAAGATTATCTGGCTTACGGCTGCGAGGAAGGCTCCAAGGTTCCTGCTATAGCAGACTTCGGCAGCGGTTACCGCTGGCACGTATCCGGTCTGGTACACGACGAAACCGGTTTCCCGAAGGGCACCGGTGAAGCAACCCGCACCTCTCAGGACCGTCTGCGCACTAAATTAGAAGATAACTTAGACGACATCGTACAAGTAGAAAACTATCGTATGGAAGATGCCGAATTTGCTGTTGTAGCCTTCGGCGGTGCTGCCCGCACTGCTTATGAAGCAGTTGATATGGCACGCAAGGAAGGCCTGAAGGTTGGCTTCGTCCGCCCGATTACTATCTGGCCGTTTGCCGAAAAGCAAATGCAGGAGCTGGCAGGCAAGGTTAAAGGCATCCTCGTACACGAGCTGAACTGCGGCCAGTACGTTCTGGAAGTTGAACGTGCGGTAGCAGGCAAGGTTCCTGTAAGCCTGTACGCTAAATACGATAACGAATCTGCTACTCCGGCCGAACTGTTAGCTGAAATCAAAAAGGCTATGGCCTAACGGATGAGAGGAGAAAAAACGATGAGTGAAATGGAAAATTTAATCAATAAATATTTCCGCCCGGGCCGTCTGCCTCACATCTGGTGCCCCGGCTGCGGCAACGGCGTTATCACCGGCGCCATTGTAAAAGCAATTGATAAGCAAGGTCTGGCAAAAGACGACGTTGCAGTAATCAGCGGCATCGGCTGCTCCAGCCGTTCCTCCGGTTATCTGGACTTCAACACCGCCAACACTCTGCACGGCCGTGCTCTGCCGATTGCTACCGGTGTAAAAATGGCTAACCCTGCACTGAATGTTATCGTTTGCAGCGGTGACGGTGACTGCACCGCTATCGGCGGCAACCACTTGATTCATGCAGCACGCCGCAATATTGATTTGACTCTGGTTGTTTTCAACAACAGCATTTACGGCATGACCGGCGGTCAATATTCTCCGATGACGCCGATGCATTCCAAAGCAACCACCGCTCCGTACTACACTGTTGAACCGAGCTTCAATCTGCTCGATCTGGCAAAAGCTGCCGGTGCAACCTATGTAGCACGCGCAACCACCTACCATGTTCCCGTACTGGTCGATGTTATCGCTAAAGGCATTGCTCACAAAGGCTTCTCTATCATCGAAGCTGTCAGCGCTTGCCCGATTTCCTTCGGCCGTCAGAACAAGATGGGCGGACCTGCTCAGATGATGGCTTGGCAGCGTGACCATGGCGTTATGAAGGCTGTTTGGGACCGCATGGATGAAGATAAAAAGGCAGAAGCAATCGCTGCCGGCAAATTCCCCATCGGCGTTCTCTACGAAAACAACGACGTTATGGAATACACCAAGGCATATGACCAAATTATTCAACGTGCACAGGAGGGTAAATAATTATGAGACATAGCTTTCGTTTCTCCGGTACCGGTGGTCAGGGCCTGATCACTGCTGGTATTATTTTAGCCGAAGCTGCCCTCTTAGACGACAAGCTGGCTGTACAATCCCAATCCTACGGCCCGGAAGCCCGCGGCGGCTCCTCCAAGGCCGAAGCTATCATCAGTGATGAGCCTATTTATTTCAGCCGTGTTATCTGCCCAGATACTCTGCTGGTAATGAGCCAGGAGGCTGCCAACAAATTCATTGCCGACTGCGATGAGCATACCACCGTTATCACCGATACTCTTTTCGTAACTGATGTTCCCGGCAAGTACGGCAAACGCGTTGATCTGCCTATCACCCATACTGCCAACACTGTTTGCGGCAAGACACTGTTTGCGAACATCGTTGCTCTGGGAGCAGTAGTTGCACTCACCAAATGCGTTTCCAAAGAAGCAATTCTCAAGGCTGTACTGAACCGTGTTCCGAAAGGAACCGAAGAAGCTAATACCAAGGCTCTCGAAGCTGGTATGGCACTGATTGAGAAATAAAATCTGACCTATACAATTAAAGCTGTTGCTTTCGGCATTCACGCCGGAGGCAGCAGCTTTTTAATTTTTAGCTAGCTAATTATGCAAAATGTCATGCAAATGCCACAAACTTACGCTATAATATACAAGTACAATAGGCTTTTAACTTCAAGGAAACGAGGAATCTACTATGAAGATATTAAAAATATTATGTTGTATGGCAGCCGTCTGCCTCACAGCCTTCAGCCTGAGCGGTTGCAGTCTGCAAAAGGCTGATAACAGTCTTGGCAGAGGCACAATCAGCATCCCCACCTATGCAGTCAAGGCTCCGACAGCAGGCAAGCTCATAGGTCTTATCAGTGAAAAGGGCGAGCGCATCAGCAAGGGCCAGCCGCTTTTTGCTATCGGTGACGCAAAGCTGGATAAGCAGGTTAAGGACCTGGCAACCCAGGTTGCCAAGGCCGAAGCAGATTTAAAACGTATGCAGCAGGGCACGCCAACGGCAGCACCGGTTGCTGACACCTCTCTGGCGCAGGCCAACGTAGCAGCGGCACAACAAAAAGCCGCTAAGATGAACAGTTTGCTGGCGCAGGGCGCAGTTTCACGCAATCAGGCACAGGCTGCCCAGGACGAGCTGCAGCGCGCTATCGCACAGCTGCAGGCAGCAAGCAGCGTAAGCGTCAGCTTCAAGCCAGCTTCTCCGGCAGAAATCGATGCACAGCAAAAGCTCATTGTACAGCTCAAGGCACAGCAGGCCGCTGCAAAAGCACAGCAGGAAAAAAATGAAGGCAACAGCCCCTGCACCGGCATCATTACCGATTTGCAGGCCGCTAATAATGCTACCGTACAAAAGGATCAGGTAATCCTGCACATCAAAGCTGTCGACAGCTGCAGTATAACGCTGAATGTCAGCGCAGCCCAGACCAAGAAGCTTAAGGCAGGCATGCCGGTAAACATTAAGGCTGCCGAAACACCTGCACCCTTCAGCGGTAAGATAAGCAGCATTGACGGCACTAAAATCACTGTTACTTCAGACCAGAAGCCAGAAGATCTTAAGGACGGTGTAAAGGTAGAAATCAGCTTATCAGCTTAAGCTTCCGATATCCAAACCAATAAATACCACGCAAGGAGATTCATATGCTTAACCAATTTTCACGTACAGAGCTGCTCTTCGGCAGCGAAGCAATTACGCGTCTGCAGAATGCCCATGTCGCTGTTTTCGGTATCGGCGGTGTAGGCGGTTATACAGTCGAAGCACTCGCCCGCAGCGGTGTCGGCAGCTTTGACCTCATTGATAACGATACCGTTGCTCTCACCAATCTCAACCGTCAGATTATCGCTACCCTTGATACTGTCGGCCAGCCTAAGGTTGAAGTCATGGCCAAACGTATTGCGAGCATCAACCCCGATGCCAACGTAAATTGCCGCCAATGCTTCTTTTTGCCGGCAAATCAGCACGAATTTGATTTCTCACAATATGATTACGTTGTCGATGCCGTAGATACAGTGGCAGCCAAAATTGCTATCGTACTTGCAGCCAAGGCAGCAGGCGTACCGGTTATCAGCAGCATGGGAGCAGGCAACAAGGTTAATCCTGCCATGTTCGAGGTAGCAGATATCTATAAAACCAAGGTTGACCCCTTAGCGCGTGTTATGCGCCAGGCTATGAAGAAAAACAACATTAAAAAACTAAAGGTTGTTTATTCGCAGGAGCTGCCGCTTTTACCTATAAATGAGGAAATAGAAAGCGAATGTCACGCCGAAACACCCAAACGCCGTGCGCTGCCCGGCAGCAATGCCTTCACACCTTCGGTAGCAGGACTGATTATTGCCTCCGAAGTCATCAAGGACCTGGTAGGCTGGGATGACAGCCACCGCAAGGGATTAGCTTAACAAAAACAGAATTACAAGCAAAATAAAAACGCCTCTGCCCACAGCTCAAAGCGTGGTCAGAGGCGTTCCCTCATTACAATTATTCAAAAATGCACATAACAGTCAGGACGCCTAAGAAAACTAAGCTAACACCAGCGGCACTAAACATAGTAACTCACCTCCATGCATTCGCACTTTTTATTTTTTTATTTGCTGCTGTATTTTTACAGCCTGTGGGTTTTTTCCCTCATCTGCTATCTATTATAGCACTTTTTTGTATTTTGTATACAGTATTCTCGAAAAAATTTTAAAGTTTTTCTGACAACTACAATTGCTCGTCGCAAAGCCCTCAGCACTGCCTCATACTTGCAACTTTACCTGTTATAGTATATAATAGAGTTATAGTATTTTTATCTGCGGGTATAGTTCAGCGGTAGAACATCAGCTTCCCAAGCTGAGTGTCGCGAGTTCGATTCTCGTTACCCGCTCCATTTATGCTTATCAGCTTCAAGCCTTTGGCTTGGAGCTTTTTTATTTACCGAAAAAATTATTACAAATTATTTTTTCTGCCAGCATACTTATAAATGGTACTTTATTGACAGTTTTTAGAATTCTTTTGTATAATAAGTTAAAGAAATATCTGTTTAACTGTATATATATTATAAATGATAATTGATTGGACTATCATTTATGTGTATCAGATGTTCTCTTATCAATCTTCATAAACCGGTAACCACTACCAAAACATATAGTTTTCTTTTAACTAACTTATGAGGAGGCATGACCATGGAAAGTAAAGATTTCAGTATTTTTCTCACGCAGCTCGTACCACAGATACTAGAACGGCTTATGCAGGACGGAACGATGTCAGCACATCAACTGATTCATAAATTTTACCAATCATGCTTCTATGCACAGCTTGCTGACCAATCATCCGGACTTTGGCAATATAGTCCTCTGATTTTGGCACAAATGTACCGAGAAGCTGAAAAAAACAGATGAGTTTACCTATCCGGAGGAGATGACTTAAATGAATAAAGAAGCTATTTTAATTATCGGATGCATGGAACGCTACCGCTTTTACAAACAGCTTTCCGGACATGAGGTTGCAGAACTTTTTGCACATTACAAGTTGTACGAATATATAACCTATTTTTACGAAACTATCAGCAGCATGGAGACACACTGCATTATCCGTGACCTTGACAATTACATTAACATTCACACCGGATAAAATTACCTTGCAAAGCCACCCTGCACCAGTGCTGCCGCTTAGAAGTACACAAAAAGATGCTGCCGGCTGACCGGCAGCATCTTTTTCTTACCAGGCACATTTCAGCAGATAGAAAATTGCTCCCAAAAAGGCACCCATAACCGTACCGTTAAGGCGAATACGTTGCATATCGGTATTAACCTTACTGCGCACCATCTCCGTCAAACGTTCATCAACCATTGCCTGCAAAATGCGCTCCACGATATCTCCCAGCATCGTCTGAGCCTGCAGAAGTCCCAAGCCAAGTATATGCTGCAGATACGCCTCTGCCTTGGCCTTAAACTGTGCGTCGGAACGTAAATCCGTTTCAATAGTTTCCAAAGCCTCTTGCACAGCCTGCAGCAGAATCGTCGGCTGCATTACCGCACCGCCTTCCTGCGCCAGCGGACGGCACAAAGCTTTAATCATATTATCCAAAAGCTGCTTCAAGGCAGACTGCAGAGAAATATCATGCAAAGCACGATTCTGCAGTGACTGCACCAGCTCATGCCACGCTTGCGTACCGTAAACACTGCCTGCAACACGCTGCAGCTGCGCATACAGCCAGGAGCGCCACTGCTCATCATCCTGCAGACGGTGAGCAGTTCCCACTAAGGCACGGCAAATGGCATCTGTTGCATCATCAACATTAACAACATCCAGCTTTTTGGCAGCCCACAGCTTCAGGCTGCTCCACAAGCCTTCGCTGCCACACTTTTCCACCTGCTTTTGCAGCTCTCGGCGAACACGCTCTCTGATAGCAGAAGATTCCGCCAGGGTAACCAGCTGCTGCAGCAGCCATTCGTAGCATTGCTCATCCCTACGCTGTGCAGCTAAGGCTTTAAACAGCTTATCAAGCTGTTCGTTGGCTTCTACGTCAGCCAAGGCTGTTTTTATTTTACCCTCAAGCTGCCTGCTTAAAGCCTGCGTATCGAGCTTATGCAGAACGCCTTCGGCAAAATTGGTCAGCAACCCCTGCAAACGCGCCTTGTTCTCCGGCTTTTCCAGATAAGCTATAAATTTATCCAGAATTACCAGCTGCTTTTTTTGCAGCAGCAAGGCCTTTTTCGTCAAAAACTCCTGCTGTACCATTTGACCGCAGCCACGCACAAAACCCTCTCTGCTACGCGGCAAAATCGCCGTATGCTTGGCCATAAACGGCAGCAGACGGCATATCCAGGGCACCTTAAACACAGCAGTCACGGCAAACCAATCCGCAAAGCTGCCAATCAGCGCCGCTTCCGCCATATAGTAACCCAAAATCAGCCAATCCCACTTAAGCTCGCCGAAGTGCCCCATGTACAGCCCGGCATAATGCAGCCTGAGATATAAGAAAAGCAGATAGATTGCACCGGAAGCAAGAAAAGCACTGTCTGCATATGTCCAATGTTTTTTCAGGCTATTCATCCTACCCCACCAGCCTTTCTCCCATCGTCGCAATAATAAACAGCACCGCTCCCATCAAGCCGCCGATGCAGGTGCCGCTCTTGCGGATATTTTGCAAATCATCGCCCACGCGCTGCTCCATTTTCGCAATCAATACATCCCTGTCATAGCTATGCAGCTTAGCCAAAACCAAATCATATACCGTATCATGCTGCATTGACAAGGCCTGCAGCAGCAGCTCCTTCAACGCACCGTCCAGCCTGCTCTGCTCCGTATCGCTGTCAGCCAGCAGCTGCAGCCTCTTTTGCAGCAAAGTCAATAAAATATCTACGTCCTGCGTTTGCAGCAGCTCTTTAAAAGCCAGTGCCTTCGCTGTTACCAACTGTGACAGCTTGCTGTTGAGCCAGTCCGCAAAAGCAATATCATGACGATAATCCTCCATGCGCGCCAACAGCCAATTATCAAGCTGTCGCCGCAGCTCACTTGCAGGATCTGCCAATGCGTCCAAAGCTTTTTCCAGCTCCTGCACAAAAAGCGGCACCAGCTTTGCTGCCTGCCCGCTCACAAACAAATTACGCAACAGACTGTCCTTGTTATATTCTTCCTCCGCCATCTGCGCCAAGCCTTCCAGCAAAGCGGTAAATTCCGGCTTATGCAGAATCTGCTTGGCCTCCTGCGTCAGCAGCTGCCAAATACCGTTAAAGCTGCCGTTGGCCACAGCCTTCTGCAGTGCGTCCACCAAAATCTCCGGAATACGCAGGCTGGCAATATACTTAGGCAGCTCCGAAAGCAAAAGCTGTTCTACCTGCCTTGTATTGAGCGAGCGCAGCGCATGCTGCGCCAACGGACGTACCGTCTGCCACAGGCGCTCCACATTCTGCTGCTGCGCAAAATGTACCAACAGCAGCTTGGCAAAATTTTCCCTGCCGACAGCCTGCATAACATTTTCCGCCGTCAGCAGGTCATTGCTCACGAAATCCGCCAAACCTGTTGTCAGGCGCTCATAATTATTGCGCAGTACATCGGTGCCGGGCGCATTGATACCGAGCGGACGCTTAAACAGTGCCGTCACACTCCACCAATCTGCCAAGCCGCCAATCGTCGCAGCCAATGCCGTATGATGTATAAAATCAGCCGCCAAACTGCCCTGCGCCCAAGGCCAGGCGCAGACAGCGGCAGCTGCTGCACCGGCCAGCAGGCAGTGCGCCTGTGTTTTTACTGTAGCCATAATTATTCTCCTATCAACAAACGCTTTATATATAAATTTTTTTCCTGCTATTTTTAATTATAGCACAAAGCAGATTACAGAGTAAGTAAAGCTATCCAACACCTTTAAACCACATAAAAAATAGCCGGTGCAAGGAACTCTCACTCACCTTGCACCGGCTATTTAAAATTCTCTCTCTCCTCGTAAAGCAGAAGTGCTTAACCTTTTTGTTTTAACAACTTTACAATTTGCAGAACTTCTTCCAAGCTGATATCTTTATCTTTGGCATCAGCCTGTTCATCTAAATCAACAAAGAAACTGCTCATGTTGCACTCTAATAAGCTATGCAGCTTAAGCAGATTGGGCAGAGTTACAGGAACACGGCCACACTCTATATTACACAGGTGTGTCTGGGAAATCCCCATCTCCTTTGCCAACCCTGTTTGTGTCAGATTTTTTGCGGTACGCAGCAAACGGATTCTGCGACCAATAAGTTTAATTTCCTCTTGCAATTTCCTAGCACCGCCTTTCGGTTTACTTGCAACAAATTTTTTTAAACTAATAAAGCACTTATTTAAAGTTTACCACGTTTTTCAGATTTCGCAAGAGTTTTTTCATATATTTTATTTACTTTCCTCTATATTTTAGTTATGAAGCTATTAAATTTCTAGTGAAATGCTAAAATTATTTTTTATGGTACTCTAGTTTACCTATCGTAAACTTATGTCTACCCCCCAAGAATTTTAGGCTATCAGCCAAGCAGCAACCGGTCACTTGCCATCTCGGAGCCGCTTGCCTTTTCAAACATATCCAACAAATCGGCTATCTGCAAATGCTGCTTTTCTTCTCCCTTAACGTCGATAATTACTCTGCCGTTATGCAGCATAATCAGTCGGTTGCCGTAACGCAAAGCATCGCGCATATTATGGGTAATCATCAGCGTTGTCAGCTGATCACGGGTTACAATTTTTTCCGTAAGCGTCAACACCTTCGCCGCAGTTTTGGGGTCCAGCGCTGCCGTATGCTCGTCCAAAAGCAGCAGCTTCGGTTTTTTCAACGTTGCCATCAGCAAGGTAAGTGCCTGACGCTGACCACCGCTCAAAAGACCGACCTTAGCAGTCATTCTGTCCTCCAGACCTAAATCAAGCTCCTTCAGCAGCTCATAAAAACGGTCATGCTGATCGCTGGAAAGACTCCAGCCCAAGCCGGGAGTTTCTCCGCGGCGGGCCGCCAGAGAAAGATTTTCTTCTATCATCATACCGGCAGCAGTACCAAGCATCGGATCCTGGAATACACGGCCGATATATTTGGCACGCTTATGCTCCGGCTCTTTGGTAATATCCTCACCGTCAATAATAATCTTGCCCTTATCTATCGGGAATACACCGGCAATCGCATTCAGCGTAGTAGATTTGCCGGCACCGTTACCACCGATAACTGTAGCAAAATCACCGGGCTCCAGATGCAGAGATAAATCCTGCAGAGCCTTCTTTTCATTGATAGTTCCCGGGAAAAATGTTTTGGAAACGTGTTCTACATGCAGCATTTAACGCACCGCCTTTCTGGCACCGAATTTACTTTTAATCAGCGGCATGGACAAAGCAATTGCCACCAGCACTGAGGTAAAGAGCTTCAGATCGTTTGGCGGCATACCCATAGCCAGTACAACTGCAATTACAATACGATAAACAATGGAGCCTAAAACTACGGAAATCAAGCAGTTTTTAAAGCTGCGTGTACCGAAAAGCACCTCGCCGATAATAACGGATGCCAGACCGATAACGATTGTGCCGGTACCCATACCGACATCGGAAAAGCCGTTGGACTGTGCAACCAGAGCACCGGAAACAGCAACCAGAGCGTTACTGATGAGCAAGCCAAGGATAATCGTTACATCGGTATCTACGCCCTGAGCACGGATCATCTGCTGGTTGAAGCCGGTAGCACGAATAGCAGCGCCAATCTGCGTACCAAAGAACCAGTACATGAAGCAGCCCACCAGAACAGTTACAGCCAGACCAACAACAAGCGTCGTCTGCGCCATTGACAGGTCCATCATAGACTTGGCAATTTTAAAGGTAGTATCCACACCAAGCAGGGATAAGTTAGCCTTACCCATAATGCGCAGGTTAACGGAATACAAAGCAATCATTGTCAAAATGCCGGCCAACAGAGCAGGTATTTTCATTTTAGTATGCAAAATGCCGGTTATAATACCTGCCAGCATACCGGCAACGCAGGCACCCAAAAGTGCGGCCAGAGGACCGAAGCCTGCAACCATCATGGAAGCAGCTGTTGCCGCGCCCAGCGGAAAGCTGCCTTCTACCGTCAAATCAGCAATATCCAGCACTCGGAATGTTACATATACACCAAGAGCCATCAACGCCCACAGCAAGCCCTGTGCCACTGTAGGTATCAACAAACTAATCATTTCCCAATTCCTCCCAATCTTCTTAGCGAAAAAAGAGCCTGCTTTTTTAACGGCAGGCTCCAAATTTTAATTATTTAATAACATCTGCACCCTTAAGCAAATCTTCAGGAACCTTCAAACCAATCTTAGCTGCTTCCTTAAGATTGATGGTAGGCTTAAATTCTTTTTGTGCCTGAATAGCCATATCAGCCGGTTTTGCTTTACCGCTCAGAATATCAGCAGCCATCACACCGGTTTGGAAGCCGAGCTGGTAATAATCAACACCCAATGTTGCCAGACCACCGGCTCTTACCATGCCGCCTTCACCGCAAATAACCGGCAGTTTTGCTTCCTCGGTTACACTAATCAGAGTAGGAATAGCGGAAGCCAATACATTGTCGGTAGGCACATATACTGCCTGTACATCACCTGCCAGGCTACGGGCAGCCTGTTGGATATCATTAACAGTAGAAACAGTAGCTTCCTTTACGGTAATTCCCTTAGCAGCTGCAGCCTTCTTCAGCAACTCAACCTGCAGTTGGGAGTTAACCTCACTGGAGCAATAAATTGTGCCGATGGTTTTAGCATTCGGAACCAGCTTCAGCAGCAAATCCAGCTGCTCGGAAACAGGGTTCATATCAGTTGTACCGGTTACATTAGTGCCCGGTTTAGCATTATCCTTAACCAGCTTAGCGGTTTTGTAGTCAGTTACCGCAGTAGCAACGATAGGAATATTACTGGTAACATTTGCTACCGTCTGTGCCGCAGGAGTTGCAATAGCACAAATCAAATCAACCTTATTGTTTACAAAGCGATGAGCAATGTTCTGCAGATTAGACTGGTCAGCCTGAGCATTTTGTTTGTCAAAAGTAATGTTCTGACCTTCCTTATAACCCTTAGATGCCAGACCGTCAATAAAACCCTTGTTAGCTGCATCAAGCGCCTCATGCTCAACCAGCTGTACAATGCCTACATTAACTTTTTCAGCCTTTGCACCTGCTTCCTTTTTGTCACCGCCGCAGCCTAATGCCCCCAAGGCGAGGGTCAGCATCAGACCGGCTGCCAATGCTTTAATTTTGTTGCTTTTGAGAGAAATCATTTTCTACCATCCTTCCATGCTACAAATTTCGTATAAATGTAGTTAAGGTTATTTTATGCTTTTATACTTTATTTGTAAAGTTTTTTGAAAAAATTTCCTCATTTCTGTTTTCAATGTATATTTACTGTATAAAAAGTTACATGTTCTGCTGTGAAAAGTAAAACTGCCCCACACCTATAGTGTGAGGCAGTCAATCCTCAATGAAATTATTTCAGCAAAGCCTTAGCCTGCTCTTCGCTGACAATAAGATGCGTAAAAAGACCTGTTGCCAAAGCACCCACCAACGCCTTATTACCGGCATTCAAGCCAATGCCTATCAGCTTCTTGCAACGGCGCAGCTGCGCCAGCGGAATATGCAAACAGTAATCATTATTACCGCTGATGAATTCACCGCGCTGATTATAATAATATGACAAAAAGCTTCCTACGGCCTTTTGCTGTTCCAACGCATTACCGAAACGGGTTGCCGTTGCTTCATCGGGCACGGCAGGATAATCGCAAACTGAAACAACAGCAGCATCCAGACTTTGCCATTGCTGTAGAAGCTGCTGATAGACAGAACGGCTTTCCAACTCGGCGCGTTCCTCCTCGGAATCAGGAAAAGCACTGCAGCCAAGCATATAACAGCTTCTGCCACAGGCGCTTGCCCATATTTTCACCAGCTCATCTGGATGATAACCCTTATTAGGAAAATTCGCCGTACCGATCAGCGGATATACCATACCGTCCTGCGTATAACTGCTGCAGTCCGCAGCCTTCAGCACAACCTCGCCCAAGGCATAACCCCAGCCCAGAGCCAAGCTCTTGTCAGCCGTTGTTTCAGCCATAAGATAATGCATAGCCTGCGTCAATGCGTCCTGTTCATCTGTAAGCACACAGCCACCGGCCAAGGCATATTTAGATTGCAGACGCTGCAGCAAATCCGCCTTTCCCTCATCTCCGGCACGGATTTCGATATGCACAATTCCCAGCTCACGCGCTCTTGCCAGCATCTTGCTGACAGATGGACGTGACACATTAAGGCGTTGCGCAATTTGCGCCTGCGTCAGATTGCTTTCATAATATAAACGGGCAGCAGCTACAAGCTGTGCCCGTTCATGAACCGATAGCATTTATTTAACTTCTTCCATTAATTCGAACAGGATACCATCCTTCATGATGAAAGCAATGCGGGTATGCTCATCAGCCATCCAGGGCTCAACAATAACCTTATTTTCTGCCAGCTGCTTATCAAGGTCATCAACCTTATAAGCTACATGCACTAAGGTCTGCAGCTCTTCCGGCAACGGAGTATCTTTTTCGAAACGCAGGTATTCAATATGAAATTCATTGGTATCAGGAGTAATGAGATGCGTTTTTATGCCTTCTGCATAAATCTCGCCTTCTCTTGCAACAGTCGTCGGTACGCCGACATGCATAAATTCTTTCATTTAATCCACATCCTTCTGCCATAACTCATAAGCATGGTAAGCTGCTTCCGGCGTTGCGTTTTCGTGTACAACCATACGGATTGCACGCAGCATAGCCTTCGGTGCGGCAGCCTGCAAAACGTTGCGTCCCATATCAACACCGGCTGCGCCTTCGTTTACGGCACGATAAGCCATTTCCAGTGCGTCGCGCTCAGGAATCTTCTTGCCGCCGGCAATTACGATAGGTACGGGGCATGCAGCAGTAACCTGTTCGAAGTTATCACAATAATATGTTTTGATGATATGTGCGCCGGTTTCGGCCAGCAGACGTGTAGCCAGGGAGAAATAACGCGTAGTACGCTCCATCTCCTTGCCAACTGCTACAACACCGAGAACAGGAATTGCAAAACGTTCGCCCATATTTACATAATAAGACAAATTGCGCAGGGAGTCAAGCTCACCTGCAGAGCCTACAAAGCATTGAACTGCCATGCAGGAAGCATTCATGCGGATAACATCTTCTATTTCAACGCCGACATTACCAAAGCTCATATCGTCCTTGAGTACGCTAGTGTCAGCAGTACAGCGCAGAGCAACAGCCTTGTGATGGTTAGCGGGAATGCAGGTACGCAAAGCACCTCTTGTTGCCATCAGGCAATCCGCATATTGCATCAGCGGCGGAATTGTCAGATCAAGACGTTCCAAACCTGCGGTAGAGCCCATGATATAGCCATGGTCAAAGGCCAGCATAATAGTGCGGCCGTCATCAGCAAAAATCTGTCCCAGACGAGATTGCATGCCCCAGCCTGCGGATGCGTGCCCCTTTACCGGGAACGGACGCTCCGGCGGAGCAATGCCGATGCCATAATCTTTTGCCAGTACATTACCTTCTTTATCTGCCATATTCAGTCACCTGCTTAATTTCTATAGTACGGAGTGCGGCACGGAGCATTCCAGTAGCCAAGCAGCTCGTCATCCATACGCGCAATGAACATCTGGAAGCCTGCGGTTTCCTGTACGGTAAGGATTTCGCCTACAGCACTTGCCACAACCTCAATACCTTTTTCTGCCAACAGCTTATGGCAGGCACGGAAAACAATCAGCTGTTCCATCAGAGTAGTAGCACCGCTGCCGTTGATAACGACCATCAGCTTTTCGCCTGCTTTTACGTCCAGATCCTTTAGCAGAGCGTCCATCATAATTGCAGCTGTTTCGTCAGCAGATTTCATCGGCTGAGTAACGCCACCGCCTTCACCATGCTGGCCCATGCCGATTTCCATAGTGCCTTCGGCAATATGAGCGATTTCCATACCGGTTGCGGGATGAGTAGCACCTTTAGTAGCAACAGCAATAGTTGCCATGTTATCAGCAAATTTCTGTGCAATAGCAGCAACCTCTTCCAAGGATTTGCCTGCAGCAGCTGCAGCACCGGCAATCTTGTACAGAGGAACGCAGCCAACCAGACCACGGCGGTCGTCAGCGTTTTCGCGCGGAGCATTGGCAACGTCTTCCTGAGTTACAACCTTAACAACATTAATGCCCAGTTTTTTCACCTGTTTCATGGTCAGGTTGCCGGTCAGCATATCACCTGCATGGTTGAGTACAACGAAAAGTACGCCACGACCTTTATCAGCCATCTTAATTGCTTCTACGCAAGCCTGAGGACCGGGTGCAGCAAAAATATTACCTGCAACAGAAATATCAATCATACCTTCGCCGACAAAGCCGCTGATAGCAGGCTCATGGCCGGTTCCGCCCAAGGTTACGATAGTTACACGGTCTGCCTCTGCCAACTTCTTGTTTACAATGAGGTTTCCCTGCTCCAGAGTGATGATATCAGGATTAGATAACACAAGACCTTCCAATAATTCACTTGTCAGATTTTCCGGATTGTTAATGAATTTTTGCATAATGACGCCTCCGTTTTTATTTATTTTATTGTTTTTTAAGCCTGCGCTTTATCAGCAAATCAAATTGCCGCAGCCATTGCTGTCAGCAGAATAGAAATAGACGTTGCACCTGGGTCCTTAGTACCCAGGCTGCGTTCACCGACGTTTTTAGCACGGCCGAAGCGTGCTACCATGTCAGCAGTTTTTTCTGCGCCCTCGGCTGCTGCCTTGCCCATAGCAGCAAAGACAGCCTTCGCATCACCTTCGGCAGTCATACCTGCTTCAAGTGCAGGATACAGAGCATCAACCATCGTCTTATCACCGATTTTAGCTTTGGAAATATCCTCAAAATCCTCTTTAGCCTGAGCCAGCATAGCTTGAAGCTCTTCCAAAGAAACTTCCTTAGCATCCTCAGGTGCAGCATCGGCAAGTCCGCCAAAAACAGTGCCCCATAAAGGTCCTGCACTGCCGCCGTTGCTGTTCATAAAAGCCATGCTCAAATCATCAAGCAAATCTTTAATATTAGCACTATCATGCGCTTCTACCTTGTTTTTCATGGATTCTGCCATACGCGCAATAGTAACGCCATGGTCACCGTCACCGGCTACGCTGTCCAGCTCGCACAGCATTTTGCTTTTTTCTTCAAGCTCAACTGCTGCTGCCAAAAGCATTTTTTCCAGCATTTCTAAAGTAAGCATAGTTCATCCGCTCCTTTCGTTATCCTCATTGTAGCATTTGTCAGAACATATGTAAACAATATTTCTGAAATTTATTTCTTTTTTACTTAAAAAAATTCGTCGCACAAAGCACGACGAACTTAAAATTTTCAATATCTGGTTATCATTCACAATTACATCAGGCTGGAAGGATCAACCTGCTCGCCATAATGAATAACTTCAAAATGCAGATGCGGACCGGTGCTGTAGCCGGTGCTGCCGACATAACCGATAATCTCGCCTTTTTTCACATATTGTCCTGCACGGCAGACAACACGGCTCATATGACCATATGCTGTCTGATAGCCATAATCATGGTTTATACGTGCATAAATTCCATAACCGCCATACCAGCCTGCCTGCTGTACATAGCCTGCTGCACTGGCATAAACCGGCTCGCCATAATCAGTGGCAATATCAATACCAGGATGCCAGTCACGGCCATAACCGCCAAAGGGATTAGCGCGACCGCCGAAAGAAGATGAAATATAACCGCCACTGGTAGGCCATTGGCTCGGAGTAACCTCACGACGATAGTTCTCAGCTTCAATAGCGCTCAGCAAATTTTCCAAATCAACTTTTTTCGCATCGGCCTCAAGACCGATGTTCTTTTCCTGCTCCAGTACAATGTTTGCCGGATTAGCAGAGCCCAATACAGGACCGCCCTGACCTGCGTAATCGGAAGCATTGCTCTTAGGAGGAAGCTGTGCACCGCTTTTTTCCATCTGGCTGCGAACCTGATCTTCCAGCTTAGACAAAGCTGCCAGCTTCTTCTGGTTAGTTTCTGCCATCAGGCGTAATTGTCTGATAGTCTGCTCCTGCTCGGATTTATTCTGCTTATAAGCAGCCAGCTCCTGCTTCTGCTGCTCGTTTTGCACAGCAAAATGAGCCAGTACACCGATAGTACAGGACACAAAAACAAGGAATGAAGCAACTGCTGTCATAGCATATTTCAAATGAGTCTTTTTTACATGGGTTTTAGCGATATTCTGACCGTCTGCCGGAATAAACCAGAAGGTGAAATGCTGATTGCGGCGCCATGTACTGCTCAGCGCATGATAGCGTGCTTTCATACGTCCTACAACCCTACGCTTTTTAGCCTGAATACGCTCAACAAGCTCCTGCTGCTTAGCCTGCACCTTATTTACAAAGCTCATAACCTGCAGACGCACACGACGATCGACCATAGCCAGTTGAATTTTTGCAACAGCTACGGCAACAGCTATGACTGCCTTCACCTGTGCAACAATCGCTGCTATTTTTTCTAAACATCCATTGTATAATAACTGCACTTTCTCTAAAAGCATAGCGTAAAATTCGCGTGCTTTCACTTCACAGTGATTATATAAGGACTGTACTGCTGCCAAAAGCTCGGCATACAACTGCTTAGCTTTTGTTCCGCAGTAATCATATATTGATTGCATTTTCTCATTACATCGCTCCAAGAAATTTTGACTCATCCTGATACTCCTTTTATTTTTAATATCTATTAAACTGCTATGCTTTTATTTTTTACGAAGCTAATACAACGTTTATATTTTAATACTTTTCACGCATTTAGTCAAATTTTTGACTAAAATTCCACCCGGACTATCATTAAGCTTGCGAAATAAATTATGCACAATATATTTTTCTGAGCAGCTGCTGCCTCCTCGCAGATTCTCGGCTTTAATTTTACATAATGGCATCAAGCAGGAAATTAAATTATATAGCAATTTTTAAAGTATATCTGCTTTATACTGTATGAAACATTTCTGCTCATACGTTACTTTGCGGATTAATAATGCTTTTGCTTACTTGACAAACACCGCTCTCTTTTGTAAGATAGATATATAATATGGGGGTATAGCTCAGCTGGGAGAGCGCTTGAATGGCATTCAAGAGGTCAGCGGTTCGATCCCGCTTATCTCCACCAGAATTTACTAAGCCGTTGGTTTGACCAACGGCTTTTTTATTGCAGACTGACTGCTACTATGAGAATATAGCTTCACATAGATAATTACAAAAGCAAGCCGCTCTTTTAGTATTACCTTATCATATTTTTCTCATTTTATAGTTGACATATTTTCTCGAGCGTAGTATTATAATTATAGAAATTTCAAATTCATTATTACCGTTTGTAAGACAAGGAGGTATTTGTTATGGAAAATGTTAAAAATTCTATCAAAGCCGGCGGTGCCAGAGAGGGTGCAGGCCGTAAAAGAGAGCTCCCCGCTGGAGCAAGGGTAACATCCTTTAAGCTGACTGATACCGAGCGTATCGCGGTAAAGAATTTCATTGCCGAATTGCGCGGAGGCGAAAAATCCAAGGCTAAAATGCTTGAGGCTGAAAGAGAACAACAGACCGATGCTATCATCGAGGCTACCGTAAAACCTTTTGCCGAGGAGTTGTACAAAGTTATCAATCTTTACGGCGGACGTGGCAAAGGCTTCAGAAAAGGCGAAAGTGTAGCCAAAATCATCAGCGTAATGGCGTTCAAGGATGCTGTCCATAAATGGGAGAACGAAAACCCCAGAGATTAACTCGCACGACACAAAAACCCCACAGCTTTCGCCGTGGGGTTTTGCTGAAAAAAGGTGGTAAACGTTAAACAAAAAAACATTAAGGTGGAATGTTCACGGAAAATGTTATGATATTTACCAAAATCATTATATCATATTCAGCATATTTTTGCTAATATTTTTATTTTGTTTTTGATTATTCCATAAGAAGAAACTTCGGCACACAGTCCGGAGCAAGCGGATAACTTAGAATTGCTTTTCGGCAATTCATGTGTTATACTTTTCTCAAGATTAAGGCTCTGCTTGAGCAGTTCTAGCGGCAATCGTAGCCGTGTTGACTCTGCCCAAGCAGGGCCTTTTTTGCTGCTTGCGGTACTAGCTTTACACAAAAACAGCACCCATGCGAAACCCGCATGGGTGCTTGATTTTTTAATGGAGCTACTGACGGGATTTGAACCTGCGACCTACTGATTACGAACTTTTGTACTATTTATTGATTACTATTATGTGCAATATATAGTATTATATTGTCTAGTTATGGTACTATATATGCTACTTAATACATCTCATTGAATTAAAATCAAATAACATTCCCTAAAAAGTAGTACAAGAAAGGTACATTGAATTACCCTTTGCTTAATCAGATTTTCCGAAAGTAACTAAACTTCCTTCAATAGAAGTTCAGCCTTAAAGAAATGGGGTGCCCACCGGCGTGGGTGGGGCCCCATTTTCGTTAAAAGCAACGGTAAAAGTATTTTCAGTTTTCCTTGAGTGGACATCCCCCTTTAGGGGGCTTGGGGGAGTGGAGCAGTAGCGACGCTGACTCTGATATTTATGATTATGTTGCGCCAACCTTCGCTGCTCGCGATAGCGTAAATTTTTGCAGGGTAGCTTTAGCTGCCCGAAAAAATTTATCATTCCCACTCAAAAAAACTTCCAATATATAATACGATTTAACTTTTTTCGAATTCTTTTCAGTAGTCCGAAAGTATATCATTAATACCACAGTTTAATCATCAATGCCTTTTTGATTTTTCCTTACTATTATAAATGGATAACGTGACTGCAGTTGCTTATTATGTTTTTATCATGGCTTACAATTATTATTATCTTATCTTTCGAGAGTTCATTTACTACATTTAAAAACAATTTAACTCCATCTTTATCTAGTGCTGATGTAGGTTCATCTAGAAGTATAAGACTAGCATCTTTCAATATTGCCCTTAGTAAAGAAATTCTCTGACGTTCACCACCAGATAATTGTTCAGGTATAATTTTCTTATTCTCAATATTGTTGCTTTTAGGCAAAACACCATATTTATCCTTAACAATGATCTTCTCAAGATGTTCATCAAAAAAGAGATTTTTATATAAACTATCCTCTGTAATGAATGGAGTTTGCTCACAAACAGCAATGTGATTTTTTCGTATTTCATCAAAATTGAGAGTTTTAAAGGAGATTGAATTGAATAATATATCGCCTGCATCTGGTTTCTCTAAGCCTATAAGAATTGACAATATAGTAGATTTACCAGTTCCGTTAGGACCTTCTATACAGTAAGTATTGCCTGCTGAAAACTTATAATTGAAATTGCTTATTATTGAACGCCCTTCAAAAGACTTATTTAAATTAACAATTTCGACTGTAGATATTTTAGAAACTGATAAGGACCCTTTACAGTCTGCCTTTTCCTCTAAAATTTCTGTTAGCCTATTTGATGCTACAGATGCATTTTGATAATAATCCTCTAAGTTGATAAAGAATGATACAGATGTAATTATTATATTAAAATATCCAATCAATGATACAAATTGTCCAACAGTAATTATCGAGTAAAATACCTGGTATGTACCGACGCTAAAAAGTGACATATAAAACAGTGAATTTAAAATACTACGGTTATTGCTAAGAAAAAAAGATACTTTTGCACGCTTAATATTTGCTATGTAATACTTAGATAAAGATGACTCTATTTTTCTTAAAAAATAAAGTTCAGCAGAATGTGACTTTATAGATTTAATATTAATAACAAACTCACTGATTTTAGAAAAATAATAATTGGTAGAAATTCTGTACTCTTTATATATTGCTTTAAGTCTTTTCCCAATATAGCTAAAATATAAAATATATAAGCAAATAAGCAAAAAAAGTATTACTACCCAGATATATGAAATTCTATATACAAGGACGATAACACCTGCAGCATTTAATATTGCAGAAAAAAATATAGCCATGTTGCCTAAAACGAACATAACTATATCAACAACGTCATCATCAATTCTTCTAGCCAACATAGAAGGTTCGTATTTATAGAAGAATTTGCAAGGGACCTTTTTTATATGATTTATTACATAAAGCAAAAGGTTATTAATAGCCTGTCCACAAATAGCTGCTGAATAGACATTTTGGACATAATTCGCTATAATAGCAAAAATTGACAGTCCCACAAATGCAATTAAATATATTATAAATGAGCTAGATTCATGCGGAGTAATAATATCGTCTACAAAAATAGAAATAAATGCCGGAACAGCGAGTTCCGACAAACATACAAAAATACTACACAACGCAAGAAACAATACTTTTAATTTTTCTTTTAGTATTATTTTTATAATCGATGTATTCATATCATATATCTAACATAATAGCATTGGCAATAATTCCATTTATTATACCGCGTTTTTCATATTCACAAAAGGTTCCAACATTATCTATAGAACCAGTTTCGCTATTGTGCCTAGCTTGACAGGCTCCACCACAAATATATCTTACATCGCAATTTTTACATTTATCCATTTTTTCAACTGTATGATTGCCAAAACCTTTATCGATTGAAGTACGCAGAATTTCTTCTAGAGTATGTTCGTTAATGTTACCCAAGTAGTATTTTTCTTCATGCAACAGTTGGCAAGGATATACATCGCCAGATGATGATATACTTAATTCACAGTCACCAATAGCACATTTCATAATAGGTCTGTTATGATTACTCTTTAAGTAGTTTATAATCCCAGAAAAAGGCTCTATTCGAGCATCATGGTTTAGAACATCATAATATTCTACGCCACTTAATGCATTGTTTTCTTCATTCTCCAAAGCACTGCCCATGGGAAACAGAGGCATGAAAGTTACTCTCCCGCCCCATTTGTCAACCATATTGGAAACATCATGATAGTTTTCCTTTGTAATTACCATAGATATCATAACATCAGCATTCTTTGAAATTAATAACTCTATTGCATTGACAACTCTATCATAGTTTTTTTCGCCTCTATATTTTCCAAATAATTTCCGAGTACTTCCATCCATACTAATTTTAATATGGTCAAAAACGCTAACTATCTCGTCAATATTTTTTTCATTAATAAGAGAACCGTTGCTTAATAAATATGTAGTTAATCCTTTAGACTTACAATAACGAGCAGTTGGAATTGTAAAGGACGATAATAAAGGCTCTCCACCAGTAAAATTTACAACAATATTATTTTTAAGTGTGGAAAGCTCATCTATAATCGAAAAATATTTGCTTTGGCTCAATATTTTTTCCGAAGATTCTACCCTAGAAGACGCATAGCAATATGAGCAACTAAAGTTGCAAAGTTTTGTCATATTAAGATAAATGGAATTAAGTATTCCTGGTTTATACTCGTAAGCCTTTGGATTTTCGAATAACCCAGCAGCCTGAGCCTTCTCCAAAAAGCGAACAACTTCGTTAGGAGATATAAAAGGACACTGATCACAAAAAGTTGTTGCAATATCCTCAAAACTAATATCTTCTCTGTAGCATTTTAAAACCAAAACGCCGTTAATATTAGTTACTATCCAAGATGGGACATTCGGGTTTAAGACAAGATATTTTTCATCTTTTTCGTATACTTTCAAACAATCAGTAATCATCTTTATCTCCTAACAATAATTGTAGTTGAATTTTAGCTACCAGAACAGTTAAAGCCACCACCACATTGACCGCCGCCACCAGTACAGTTAAAACCGCCACCACATTGACCGCCGCCACCAGAGCAATTAAAACCACCACCACATCGGCCATAAGCCTTAACGTGCTCACTATAAGCATCAAATTCTAAGGATCGTTCATTAATACTTAATTTTGAAGTGGTATTTGCCATTGAAAAATCAAAATCATAAACGTTCATAATTGAAATCCTTTATTCCTTAATGAAATACTCTGCAGATATTATAGCTTAGCTGCCAGAACAGTTATAGCCAGAACCGCATTGGCCACCACCACCAGTGCATCTGTAACCACAACCGCAAGTACCGCCACCACCAGAACATCCATAACCAACTCCACAACGACCATAGGCTTTCGTATGTTCTTCACAAACATCAAGCAAGCAGTCACTACTACTAATACTCAACCTAGAAGAACTTTTTGCCATTGAAAAGTTAAAATCGCATAAATTCATTTAACATTCCCTCCTTTATGACAATGATATAATGCTACATTATCATTATATCACTATAAAAATTATAGTGCAATATAACTGTTTTTTCGCATACCAAATGGTTGTAAGTATAAAATATTATGTTTTTGAAACATATTTTTCTATATAGCATCCAATAAAAATCATGAAAAACTATTTTCTTCTCATATAGATAGTACAAAAAGGTATACCAATATTCACGAAGGTAATGCTCTACGTATGAATTGGGAAGATGTTGTGCCTAAAAACGAGCTTAATTATATTATGGGTAATCCGCCATTTGTCGGAGCATGTATGATGAGTGCAGCACAAAAGAATGAACTGCTCAAAATTTTCGATGGTTTGAAAAACGCAGGGAATCTTGACTATGTTTCCTGTTGGTATAAAAAAGCTACCGACATGATGCATCATTCTAAAATCAGAACAGCTTTAGTTTCCACAAATTCAATTACCCAAGGTGAACAGGTAGCTATTTTATGGAAAGCTTTATTTGAAGAAGGAGTCCATATCGATTTTGCTTATAGAACATTCAGATGGGATAGTGAAGCAAGTAACAGAGCAAACGTTCATTGCGTAATAATTGGTTTTAGTATTTCAAATAATTTGGCTGAAAAAATCATTTTTACCGGTAATCAGCGACAATCTGTTAAACATATAAATGCATATTTATTAGACGGTGATGATATTTTTGTTGAAAATAGAAAAACTGTACTCTGTAAGCCAGCTCCAGAAGCAAGAAGTGGTAATAAGCCAATCGATGATGGAAATTACCTCTTTCTTCCTGAAGAAATGGAAGAGTTTATAAAAAAAGAGCCATTAGCCAAAAACTTCTTTAGACCATGGATAGGAGCATATGAATTTATTAATCGCAAACCTAGATATTGCTTATGGCTAGGTGATTGTTCTCCGAGTGAATTACGAAGAATGCCTCTATGCTTAAAACGCGTAGAAGCAGTAAAAGAATTCCGTTTAAACAGTAAAAGTCCTGGTACAAGAAAATTAGCCGATAAACCTACTAGATTTCATGTTGAAACTATACCAACTAAGCCGTTTTTAGTCATGCCACTAACATCATCTGAAAGAAGAAAGTACGTTCCAATTGGTTTTCTTCCTCCTAACTATCTAGCAAGTAACCTCGTTGTTGTTGTTGCTAATGCAAGCCTTTATGACTTTGGAGTAATAACATCAAATGTTTTTATGGCTTGGATGCGTTATGTTTGCGGAAGATTGAAAAGCGATTATAGAATCACTAAAGATAATGTTTACAACAACTTCCCCTGGCCTACACCTACCGAAGCACAAAAAGCTAAGATTGCCCAAACTGCACAGGGAATATTAGATGCCCGTGCTCTCTATCCCGACAGCAGTCTAGCAGATTTATATGATGATTCAGCAATGCCTTTTAAGCTTTTAAAAGCACATCGTGCTAATGATAAGGCTGTCATGGAAGCCTATGGCTTCTATGGTAAAGGCATGACAGAATCGCAGTGTGTCGCAGAGCTCATGAAGATGTATCAAGTATTAGCAAATAATTAACTTATCCCAGGAAAGACGCTCAGAAATGCTTGCAGAAGCCTCGCTGAGCGTCTTTTCAAAGCCTTCGCATAGTTTTATACTCACGCTTCTCTTAAACCCTATTAATTGGGACTGTGTAAAATTGAAACTTTTAATCTATTCCACAATCATGATGGTACTACGAAAGGAGGGGGTTATTTGAACACACAGCTTATCATGAAAGTGCTTGTCGGTCTTATTACGCTCGATTTAACTGCCTATCTTTGCTACAATCTGTATGTACTGCAGCGAAATGATTCCCAAACCGAGTATAAAATGTCCCTCAGCTTAATGCTCAAAATTCTTGCCATAGCACTGCTTGCTCCATTGGGATATATTGCATTTCTGCGCGATACAGAGTTTTTCCCTAATTTGCTGCTGCTTTGGGCAGGCCTGATGTTCTTAGGAGAAATGTTAAACGAAGCCATAGATGAAGATATTTAAGCAAAAGCCACGAGATTTTATAGTCCCGTGGCTTTTTCATTGCATAAATATCTTCTAACCGTCAAAATCACGCTCTCTGTTATTATCAATTTCATCATCTTCCGATTGCTGCCATACCAATTTTGTTTTCCTTTTCAAGGGAAGAGTATTAGTTTCCTCTTCGGACGTGTGCCTTGTGTCTGTTTCTTCATTTCTTCCGGTACTCTCTGATAATTCTCTTGCAGCTCTTTCAATCTCTGCTCTAAGCTCTGCAGTTCTTGCTGATAGTTCACTTCCTGTTGCTCTAATTGCTTCTTCAAAGCTTTCTTTTCCTCCAGCAAGTTGCTTATCTGCTTCTTTTGCTGCTCTATCACCCTCTCTATTGCTTTCAAATTCACTTTCTAAACCCTCCTTGCTAAAGTCTATCTTGAAGTATTCCTGCAGCCTGCTGGATCTGACCTTCTTTTTGCCAAAATAGAAAGTTATGTTCTTTCTGCCGTCTGTCCATTTTACTTCAATACCAGGCTTATTCATCCGCTCACAAAAATCTTCCCTACTAACAGCAAGGTGCTTGTTTTCAAGAACAGTTACAGCGATATCTGCTACCCAGGAATCAACATTCCCATTCTTGGCTGCCATAAGTACCCTATAACTTCCTGTTTTAGACGTGCTCACCTCTTCTCGTTCAGCTCCTGCAAAAGTCTTTCCTTTTTCTGTGATTGTTAAACCATGCTGCATGCAGCACTCATCACTCAAAGCTTTCAAAGCCTTTAAGTCAGCCTTGCTGCTCTGCATTTTTTTACCGTCAGTCATTCTGACGGAGTTAAACATAATATGATTGTGGATATGCTCTCGATCAATATGAGTAGCTATAACCGCCTGAAAGCCCGTGAATTTTTTGCATTTTGCCACCAGCTCGCAGCCAATCTGATGTACAAGCTCTGGAGTAACCTTTTCATCCGGAGCAAAGCTCTGGACATAATGAAAACAACTTCTGCCATTTGTTTTTCCATATACCTTCTTAACTACCTGCATCTGCATCAAGGCAGTATCTGCTTCACAGTTAATACCTGTTATCAGTTTTGTTGAGGTTTTTGCTTCTTGCGTGATGTATTTAAGTGTGTGTTTGATTGAACGGCTAGAAATTGATTTAATAATCGCCATGTTTTTCCGACCTCTTCCAAAATCTTTCTTACGCTTTCCATTGCATTTTTACTGTATAAGGGCTTATCCCCGTAAGTATTAAAAACTTTGGTAAGCTGATTAAGATTATTTCCCTGTCTTTTCAGCTCGCTCATCAATGAATCTAGCCTTACAATTTTTCCGCTGCTGGCAAGCTGCAGGAAAAAATCTCTGCGGCTCTTGCCAGACTTGTCTATTTTTTGTTGCAACAAAGCAGCTTCTTCTTCAGTAACATAAAATTTTATCTGCACATTTCTCGCGCGTTCAGTCATGTTTTTCCTCGCTTAGCGTGTTTTAAGGCAAGGTTCATCCTTGCCGGGTGGGTTCAAAGGGCGGGCCTCCGCCCTTGCAAGCTCTGTTTGAGTACTCAAACAGGAAGCTTGCCATACTGCGAAAAAATCACTTGCTACCATAGTAGGCATAAGAAACTCAACTGTCGAATAATACATCAATTTCACGATCGCCTAAAATATTCAAGTCTTTATATTTTTGAGCAGCATGCTTTTGCAAATTTGGCACAACATGACAATATATGTTATACGTCGTTGATACACTGCTATGTCCCAAGCGCTCACTGACAACTTTGATGTTTTCGCCTGCCATTAATAATAAAGATGCGTGCGTATGTCGCAAAGCATGAAATGTAAATCCTTCCGGAAGCTCAGCTGCTAACAATAATTTACGCCAATAGCGCTGATAAAAGTTAGTGTAATTAATAGGTTTGCCAAAACTATTGGTAAAGACAAGTCCGTCGCTATTTAAAAATAAACTTTCAAACTGCGCTGCATATTGCTTTTGCCAAATCTGCCATTTTTTCAGTTTCTGAACCGTACAATCGTCAATATCAATATCACGCTTAGAACGAAGCGTCTTGGGACTGACAAACTTTACGTCAGCACTTCCCCATACCATAGTTTGCTTTACATGTACAACTTGAGCATCAAGGTCTAAGTCAGACCAGGTCAGAGCAAACAACTCACCTATTCTAAGGCCGCTGGCAGCCTCCAGAACCAACGCAAAGTAATAACAGCATCTTAGGTATGCCTGCCCTATATCTTCCTTATACTGCGCTCCCGTGATGTGTATATAATCTTTTTGCGCAGCAACATCCAATAGCATCATCAGCTGCTCTTTAGACAATACCATAATTTCTTGTCTTTTTGTATTTCTGATAGGCTTCGTACTTTTAGCCGGATTGCTCCTTATAATATCATTATCTACCGCATAGTTCAGGCAGGCATTTATAGTCCTGCGTACACCATTAACTGTAGCCGGGCTCAACGGCTTTCCTTTAAGAGCAGGTTTTGTTGCAAGATTTTTTAGGAAATATTGGATATCAAGGCTTTTTATATCCCCTAATAACTTATTTCCCATTGCATCGTTGATGTAGTTGCAAAAGAACTTATAATAATATTCATATGTTTTAGGCTTTACAGTACCTTCAACTGCTGCCAGCCAAATTTCACTCCACTCACATAATGTCATATTATTAAAGTTGTTCCGTCTATCCATTGATGCTTTATACTCATCTACTTTGGCAAGCACAGCCTTTTTGGTTTTAGCTGTAAAATACTTTTTCTTATCACTATCATCAAACTTACCGCACCAAATCCATCTTCTATTTTTTACATCATGTTTAAGCGATCCTTCGCCATTTCCACGCCTAGACATTATCATTCCTCCGGATATAATTTATTGAACATGTCATCATCATCAAAATTCCATGGTATGTAATCTGATGCATTTTTCGTTTTATAAGTCGATATTTTTACGTCGGCGCTATTAAGAGATTTATTTACAACCCTTACGCTCTTATCATTGCTTTTACCATTTTTAAGAAGAGTAAATGTTGCTATTCTCTTTCTATTGTCGATCTTAACCAGAATATTAAATTTGATTTTACTATTTTCAGCTAATTTATTAATTTCTTCTACCGCAGACTTCAGGTTTCGATTAAACTGCTTATTTTCCTCGTTCTCCGGACGTTTTAATTTTCGCCCCAGCATATCATAATCAATATCCAGGCTTCTTCTTAGCTCTATACCTCGACGCAAAAGATATACGTACAAACGATACGAATACTTGCGTCCAACTAAACCACTAATGCCCAAATACTGTACAATATTGCGATTCTGCCAGGAATAGAATTTAAAAACAAGCGGATTAAGATTGTAAGCATAAATCACCTTGCGATAATCAGTTTTACTTTTGAAAATCACATATGAGATTAAAATAGAACATGATGCCATCAACTGATGATTGTTTCTATCTTTGCAAAAATTAAAATCAGAATGCTTAAGTTTCACAAAAGAAGCGGTAAAATCAGCGTAATCCTTGGAGCTCGGACGCTTTCGTCCTATAAATGCAAAATACTCACCAGGACTTACGTAAAACACGGACAAATCATCATTTTGCGTCATTTTGCGCCGATTATATGCATTATAGACAAGAAAATCTAAAAATTGATGTAGAGCAACACTCATCTCCTTACCATCAGACACAAAATTAAATCTAACATCAGCATAATCAATTGAAGGAGTTAAATACTCACTGTTTACCGCTGGCATCATTTTCGCTACTATTCTCACCCGTAGCTATTTTGATTTGCTGCTCAACCCACCAACGCGGCACAAAAATACGGCTCATTACACGTATAGTAGGTATCTTGTTTGTCTTAGCCATAGTTTGCAAGGTTGCCATACACACTTGGTTTTGATATACCTCGCTCCGAATGTCGCTTAACGAATAGTATAATTTATCACTCATGTTAGAAGCTCCTTTCCGCAATCCTCATGATATGCTATAATTAGAATATATAACTCAAGTAGTTTTGTTAAGTTATTTTTAGCAAGCTTGTTAAGTATATTTTAGCATGTGTGTTTTTGCTTTACAAGGCTTCTTTTTGACATTTTTGTGATTTTCACTTTTATTTAAGAGGTATATAATGTCTAAGTTTTTCAACCGAATGGAGTTACTCCGTACTACCTATAAATTAACAACAAGAGAATTAGCCATGATTCTTAATATTAAAGCACCTAGCATTACCATGTGGGAAAAAGAAAAAGCGCAGCCAACACTCTTTATGTTCGACCGCATTTGTAATCTATTTGCTGTTTCAAGTGATTTTATGCTTGGGCACACTGATTTTCCTTATAATGAGTCCTTTCTTCTGAAATTAGAAGATGATATCATAAATTACCGCTTTGGAGAGCAATATTTTGGTTCTCACAAAGATTTAGCTAGCGACTTGCATTTAGATACAACTTACTTGGACCCAAAACTGCGTATTGAGAATTATACCCAGGGAGAACGTGCTAACATAATCTTTCTGGCTAATATGTATATCTCTTACAGGATCGCCCGTTATGCTGACACCGTTCCGGAGGAAGCAAGATACTGCCTGCCTCTGATTGGCGATAAGACATTATTAAAGAAATTTGAGAATCAAGAGTATCTTTACTTATGTCATCTGAACGATGCTTTATTCAAACATCAGCGTCAAAAAGACGGATCATTTCCTACTCCCTTTTACAATCTTGAAAATCCTATATAAATAACTCAGAAATAAAAACAGCAAGGACTGCATTAACTGCAATTCTTGCTGTTTTATTTTAGTGATATTTTGTTCGCAATTTACGTGTTTTTTCTCACCTTAAGCTAAAAATTTACGTGTTTTTTCTCACCGATTACGTGTTTTTTATCACCTAAAAATCCGCAATCCCAGTAACGGTCGATAACTTTGAGTGCCAATAATATATAACGCTACGCGTGGCTGAAACATAGATTTTTCCTGCTGTTTTTAACCCTAAAAATAAAAAAAGTGGGACAAAAAGTGGGACAAAATCCCTCAAAAAGCATAAAATTCACCATTACAAAAAAACAGCACCCACGCGAAAACCGCATGGGTGCTTGATTTTTTAATGGAGCTACTGACGGGATTTGAACCTGCGACCTACTGATTACGAATCAGTTGCTCTACCAGCTGAGCTACAGTAGCACATAAGCTATATTAAATTTCCATCTGCATTGCAGCTTCTTCAGCTGCCTTAGCTGCTGCCATCTCTGCCTTGGTACGGCGCTTTCTGACCTTCTTGGCACTGTTAATACCGGCCTTCTTGATGACCTTTGCTAATTCAGAAATAATATGCAGTTCATCTACGGAACAATCCTTAACCAAGTCAGCCAGCTCATTGCAGTAAATCTGCTCACTGTGATGAATGTTGTCACACAGCAGCTCGTCCACAGAAACATCCAGTACATTAGCCAGATGAATAATTGTAGGCAGGCCAAGCTTAGTATTACCGGTTTCTATATTGCTGATATGCGGAGTTGACAGACCAGTTAGATTAGCTATATTTCCCTGAGTTAATCCTTTTCTGGCACGAGCGGCCTTTATCCTCAGTCCTATAGCCTTATAATCAATATCTAACTTCACAAACGTTCTCCCCTTCTACTTAATCACATACTAATAACATTACAATTATATATGATATCATCATAAAAGGCAAGAGTCATTTGTTTTTTTATAAAATTTTATTTTTTCAATACAGGCACTGTCAGACTGCCCTGCGGCATCAGTAAAACCTTATAATCTTTGCCGACATATTTTTCTGCCAGCTTCATAGCCGCATCTACATCATCCACTGATTCAAACAGCAATTTTTTGGCAAACTCTTTATCCAAAGCGGATACAAGGATAAAATGTGCCTTCTTCATCAGACGGGTGATCGCAAAAGCCTTATGCGCACCGATGACAAAATTCTTTTCCAGCTCCGCCTTAATAGCATCCGGAGAAGGATTTTCTTCCAATGCCTTTTCCAGAGCGGCACTTCCGCTGCCTTCTTCGCATTCACCGAGAATAATGATTACGCCGCCATCCTTAACAGCACACCAGGCATTATCCATCGTCTTTTGCAGTTGATAAATATTGATATCCTTAGGATAACCGCCGCAGCTGGCAATAACTACATCCGCGGGCTCGCTGATAGGTACGCCATAAACCTGCTCGACAAATTTGCAGGCCTCAAGATGTGCTTCATACCAGTCACCGGCAAAAACCTTCAAGAATTGCTTTTGTGCATCCAAAATAGAATGGAACAGGAACATCTTATGCTCTTTAGCAAAAAGACGCACGCCCTCAACCTGATCATCGTATACAGGATTGCCATGCAGCTTGCCTAATTTTGCCTCCGGGCTCATCATCAGGCTATGGTTTTTGCGTACCGTTTCCATAGCGGCAACACCGGGCAGCACGGCCTTGCGTCCGCCGCCAAAGCCGCTGAAGAAGTGATAAACAACGGTACCGGTCAAAATAACCAGGTCAGCATCACAAACATGCTTATTGAGCCATACAGGAGTGCCATGCTCTGTTTCGCCGAAATACTCGAAGTCATCCTGCACATGGCAGTCGCTGTTATACATTTTCAGGCGTTTGGCAACATCCTCGCCGACCTGCTCCACCATTTCCTCGTGGCTCATGCAGCGATGTGTACCCAAAGCAAAGACAATATGCATATCCTCATACTTAACACCCAGTTTATTCATTTCGTTAACCAAAATGGGCATAAAGGAATGCGTGTTGGCAACACGAGTTGAATCGTTACAGATAAAGGCAATTTTCATTCCGGGCTGCACCAGCTCATTAATCGGTGCGCTGGCGATAGGATGATATAAAGCATCCAGAACAGCTGCTTTTAAATTCTCCAGCGGCGGCATCTGCTTCATTTTCAGTTCGCCCAGAACATGCTCCTCCGGCAGAGAAAACTCCTTGTAGCCATGACCATATTTGTACTTATAATCAGTCATCTCCGTACCTCCTCTTGCTTAGCCTAAGCAATTTTACTTAATTCTATTCTATCATATCTGCTATGAAAAATGTTTATTTTTTAGGCAGTGAAAGTAATAAAACTGTGAAAATAATGCACGCCATACCGATATAGTCAGCACCAGCCAATTCAGTATTCAGCAGTAATACTACGGAGATAATAGAAGCCAAAGGCTCGGCGCAGGAAATCAGGCTCGCCTTAGTCGGTCCGACAATTTTCAGGCCTGCCAGATAAAATGCATAGCTCGCAATAGTCGCACCCAAAAGCAGATACGCAAAAGCAAGATAACCGCTCATATCCCAATGACCTGCTGGCGTAAATGGATTACGCCAGATAATCAATGCCACACCGCTGATAAGCTGGCCCCAGCCGATAAGCGTTGCCGCAGTATATTTTTTGAGCATTTGGCCCGGCTTAATGCTGTAATATGCATAGGAAAGCGCAGACAATACACCGATTGTCAAGGCTATTGGCGAAATCGCCAGACTGTCAAGGCTGCCGTGCGTTGCAATAAGAAATACACCTACCAGCGCACCGACAATGCCTATCAGTTCACGTCCGTCAGGAATTTTTCTTGACTTATAGCTCATCCACAGCATTACATAAATCGGTGCCATGTACTGCAAAACCGTCGCCGTCGCCGCATTGCACAAACCGATGGTGTAATAAAAGCCCAGCTGCGCGCCCAAGATACCTAAAAATGAAAACTCAATAATATTCCAGGTATCTGCCTTAAGAATAGCAAAGATATCCTGCTTCTGCACAAAGTCCGCAAAAAGCAGGAACATACAGCCTGCCAGAATCTGACGCGCCATGCAAAGCCAGATCATATCTGCCTGATGATATTGATACAAATACTGTCCTGCTACACCGCCCATGCCCCAGCAGGTTGCGGCACCTATAATTAAAAATATACCCTTAAGCATACCGATAACCTCTTTCATATATGATGATTATCAATAATATAACACCTAATAATAATATTTACAAGATAAATAAATTATACTTTGAAAAGACTACGTAAAAGAGCTGCCGCACCTGCGTGCGACAGCTCTTAAAAGCATTTTATAACGTTGCAATGAAGTAAGCAATGCTGCTTACCAGCACCGTTAAGGTAATCATCATCGGGTCAGCGATAGATGTACGGTAGTTTTCCGGGTTATAATGCGTGCGTTTACGGAACGGTTTGGCATCGAGGAAATCCATCGGATTGCTCGTAAGATCCATAAACTTTTCGTACAGTACGCCCCAGGCACTGCCCAGGCCGCCGCTGATTGCACACAGCAGCATGCTGACGCGGACGATGACAAAATCAATCGGCTTACGGTAGAACCAGTCTGTATCGAGGCTAAGCGCTGTATGAGGCTCCATGCGCGGCAGGAACATCATAAACGGCACCATGGTTACGACAAGAATTTCTACGTAGCTCAGCATATGTGCTGCAGTAAACGGCTGGTAATCTGGATAACCGAACGGCAGATAGCGATACAGCAGATCCGGATATACGCCGTACAGGAAGCAGAGCGCTGCGCCGAAGCCCATGCCAATATACATATTCTTCGGCAAAGGATTTTTAATTTCTACATTCTTATCGTCATCACGCAGGAAGATAAAGTAACCCATCTTCAAGGTAATGGATAAGAAAGTACCTATGCTGGCAAGCTCCAGCAGAGTATATACCCAATCATAACCGGCAGCGGATGCAGCGGCAATCGTAATCGTTTTGCTGATGAAGCCGTTGAAGAACGGTACACCGGAAATGGAGAATGCCGCTACAAAGAAGCATACAGCCACGAACGGCATCTTTTTCGCCATACCGCTTAGCTGATTAATCTTGCGGATACCGGTTGCATAGATAATAGCACCGGCACACATGAAGAGCAGGGATTTATACAGGATGTGCGAGAAGGCATGGGCAGCAGCACCATTCAGTGCCATCGCCGTGCCAACGCCTACACCGGCAACCATGAAGCCTACCTGGCTGATAATATGGTAACCGAGCAGACGGCGCATATCGTTTTCCATAATCGCATAGGCTGCACCGTAAAGCGCCATAAAGCAGCCAAAGCCCATCAGGAAATCTGTTCCGGCAAAGATACGGATTAAAGCATAAACAGCAACCTTTGTCGTAAAGGAGCTTAAGAATACGCTGCCTGTAATCGTGCCTTCGGGATAAGCATCAACCAACCATGCATTAACCGGCGGAATTGCCGCATTAACAGCTACACCGATTAAAATTGCCCAGAAAGCAAGGTCATGCGGAGCCTTGGACAGATTTGCAATCAGAGAATCACCACTGCCAACCTTCAGGAAAATACCGAGCAGCAGCAGGTTGCCGCCAAGCATGTGCACCAAAAGATAACGCAGGCCTGCGCGACGGGACTGAGGAGTATTGCGGCACCAGATCAAGAACAGAGAGGTTACGGCAAGTGCTTCCCAGAAGAAAATCAGCGTCAGCCAATCCTTAGCCAGTGTTACACCAAGAGCACAGCCGGCATAGGACATGGAGCACAATGCTTCCATACGGTTCTCGTTATGACAGGAATAAATGCCGCCGATGCAAGCCATCAGCGCAAAAATCATGCAGAACACGTAGCTGAGCTTATCTACAAACATGTAGCCCAAGTGATAGCCTGTACCCAGAAACTCAATGCTCAAATCTGCGCCAACCGGCATAGAAAGTGTAGCAAAGAGGGCAAAGAACGGGCCTACAGCCAAAACGAACTTGCGCAGCATTTTCGGCACGAGCATTGCAATCACACCCACGGCAATGAGGATCAGACCGGGATGAAGCAGATTACTCATCGTCCTCACCTCCCTTAGGATCATCATAGTAGGTTTCATCACGCTGCAGCAGCGGCGTCATGATAATTTTTGCCAGAATAATCAGCAGCCAGCAACCGAAGAAGCCGAAGAAAATATCATAGCCAAACGGCAGCGGCCACCACGCAGGACTGTGCAGATGTACACCGCAAAGCTCTCCGATTACGGAAAGCACGAGTACGGCAGCAGCTATCATGTAAACAGTTTTCTTGCTCATTACATCCAACCTCCGTTCCAGCCTGCGCAAATAGCGTTGGAGGCCATTGTTGCCAGCTCATAGAAGTGCGGATAAATATCCGGCACGATACCGAGGACAACAGCGATAATAGTTGTAACGCAAATAGGTATCAGCATCGAGTAGCTGATATCGCCATATTCACGGAACTCCTCCTGCGGATCCTTGCGGAAGTATGCCATCTGTACAACAGGCATCAGATAGCCGGCAGCCAGAAGCGCACTGGCAACCCAGACGAGAATGTACAAAGGCTTGCCTGCCTGCAAAGCGCCGAGTGCCAGATTCCATTTGCTGACAAAGCCAACGAGGAACGGTGTACCGGCGATACCAAGAGAAGCAATCGTGAAGCAGGCCATAGTTACCGGCAGCTTCTTGCCGATGCCATACAGCTCACTGATATTGTTTCTGTGTGTACGCGCGATAATCAGACCGGCGCACATAAAGAGGGTAATCTTCATAACAGCATGAGCTACCAGATGCAGGTAAGCACCCTTGATGCTCAGCGGAGAAATAAGCGCAGCACCTAACACAATGTAGGAAAGCTGGCCGATAGTGGAGAACGCCAGACGACGTTTCAGATGATCCTGACGCAGAGCAATAAGGGAAGAAATGATAATGCTTGCCGCAGCAGCCCACGCCAATACATCAACGACACCTATTTCCGCCAGCAGCTTCGGGCCAAAGACGAAGCCGATGATACGCAGTACGGCGAAAACACCGGTTTTAACAACGGCAACGGCATGCAGTAATGCAGATACCGGAGTCGGCGCAATCATTGCTGCCGGCAGCCAGCCATGCAGCGGCATAACCGCAGCCTTTACGGAGCCTGCCAAAATCATCAGTACGAAGATAGCCTGCAGCACCCATCTAGGAGCCATGTCCGTAGTCAGGAAACCGCCGGGAGTAAAGTCCATCGTACCGCTGATGCAGTAAACGGCGATAACGCCGGCCAGGAAAAGCTGACCGGAAATCAAGGTATAAATCAAATACTTACGGCTGGCCATCAAAGCTTCCTGGTTACGCTTATGCAGTACCAGCGGATAGCTTGCCAGAGTCAGCAGCTCGTAAAAGATGAAGAAGGTCAACAGGTTTTCGGCCATCGCAATGCCCATTACGGCACTCATGCAGATAGCAAAAGCGGCAAAATAACCGGTCTGCTCGCTTTCGTTATTGCAGCGCATATAGCCGATGGAATAGAAGTTCATCGGTACCCACAGCATCGAAGCAAGCACCGCAAAAATCATGCCGGCCGGATCGGTACGCAGCGTCAGTCCCACGGTATCGGTAATTTGGCACAGCGTCCACTGATACTGATTGCCATCGAGAACAGCGGGCAACATCGACAGGATGATGCCGAATTTAAGTACGGAAGCGATAACGCTCCAGGTTTCACGCAGGTTAGGCCAGCGTCTGCTGAACGCGATAAGTACAGCAGCTATAAAAGATACACCAACCGCCAGAAATGGTCTGCAATCTAAAATAGTCATCTCAGAAACACCTCCGGCAATCCTAACTTAACGACATCGGTAACGATGTCAACACTGTAGAAGCCAAGTACCAGAATCATGATACCGCCGACGAGAATCGGGATAACCATGGAAAGCGGTAAGCCCAGCTTGCCCTTATGCGGATGTACCTCAGTCAGCGAAGCTTCACGCTGTATAAACATCTGCTCAATAATACGGAAGAAATAAATTGCATTCAGCAGGGAGCTGATAACAAGTACAGCGATGTAGAAGTACTGCGCGCCGGTGTAGGCACCAAGCATAAGATACCATTTACTGAAGAAGCCGCAGGTCGGAGGCAGGCCGATCATAGACAAAGAAGCCAGCAGCACGGTAATCGTACTGATAGTCATCTTTTTGTTCATGCCGCCTAAGCGGTACAGATTAACCTCACCGAAGCGATACTCAATACCGCCGATAACCAGGAACAGACTGCTCTTCATAAAAGCATGGTTGATAGCGTGCAGTACAGCACCGATAAAGCCGTACATATTACCCATTGCCAGACCAATAGCAATGTAACCGATCTGTGCCACAGAGGAATATGCCAGCATACGGCGGAAGTCATACTGAGCCATCGCCATAATAGAACCGATAAGAATACCTGCTACACCGAGAATGCCCAAAACATTGAGCGCACTCTGAACTACAGGGTTATCAACCTTAAAGATATAATATACAAAACGAATTAAAGCATATGCCGGAGCCTTACTCATGCAGCCTGCGATAAAAGCAGCAGCGCCCGGATGAGCGAAGGTGTAGGCATCAGGCTGCCAGCCATGCAGCGGGAACAGCGCCATCTTGATACCGAAGCCGATGATAAAGCAGGCTACAGCAATCGCAAACAGCGGCGAATTCAGATGCGGAACTACGCGTGCAGCAAGGTCAGCCATGTTCAGAGTACCGGTCATAGCGTACAGATAACCGACACCAAGCAGATACAGAGAAGCACCGATGGTACCGATTAACAGGTAACGGAAGGCTGCCAGCATTGACTTTCTGCCGCCAAGGGCAATCAGGCCGTAACCGGAAAGTGACATAATCTCCAGATATACATAGAGGTTAAAAACATCACCGGTGATAATCATACCGGAAAGACCTACCGTCAGTAGACCAAACAGTGTATAATATCCGCCTACATGCAGCCAGTCCTCATCCTTGACGAATGGACGGCTGTAAAGCGAAACCATCAGGGAAATAAACGTTACCACTACTGCCAGAATACTGTTCAACGGGTCAAGAGCAAATTCAATACCGATTGGCGGTTCCCAGCCACCCATCCAGTAATGCCAGGTTTTGCCGCCGGACTCCAACACTCTTTGCAGTACGATGCAGGCATTGGCAAAGGCACCTGCGATAGAAGCCATAACTATCCAGGAGCCTAAAAACTTGCTGATACGGGAAAATAACATACACAGCAATGATGCTGTCAAAGGTAAAAGTACAATTAGGACGGGAGCATGCTGTGTCATTTACTAGCCCTCCTCAATACCTCTACTTCTTCAACAGAACCGTAGATTTCTTTAATACGCATGAGGAGTGCAATTGCTACGCCCGTGGTACCAAGGCTTACAACGATTGCTGTCAGCATCAGGCCGTGCGGCAGAGGGTTAATGTAAGCATTAGGATCTGTTGTCAGGCCGTTCTGGATAGGAATCATTGCGCCATCCTTCTGTGCAAAACACAGATAAAAATAGATTACGGCAACCTGCATAACATTCATCGCCATCAGCTTCTTCATGTAGTTTTTGCTGAGGACCATGCCATACACACCCAGAAAGAAAAGAATCATGACCAGGGAATAAATGCCTTTTGTTTTCAAAAACTCATTGAGCACTTCCATCTTCGTCACCCCTTTTCACGATTGCATCAAGCAGATTAATAATTGTCATCATTACGCAGATGGCAACACCGATTTCAATAAGGAAAATGCCCATAGCATGCATTTCATGCTGCGGCTCCATATGAATCGGCATATAATTGTAGTTCAGGAAAAAGTCTGCACCGCCGAACAATGTCAGCCAGCCGGTAAAAGCATACAGGAAGGTGCCCACGCCGGCAAGAACAACAGAGGTTTTGCCTAAGACATTGAACTTTGTATCAAAGCCCAGGATAAGACGTGCAAGCAGCACGCCTACAGAAAGCAATGCGCCTGCCTGGAAGCCGCCGCCCGGAGAAAATTCACCCAGGCAAAGAATGTAGACACCGTAGGTAAGCGTAAACGGCACCAGCATTCTGAAGGCCACATTCAGGATAAGACCGCCAAATGGTTCTTTCATTTGATAATCTCTCCTTCCTCCGGATCCTCCGGCTCTTCCTCAGGTCTGCGTCCTACCGGATTGCTGGTCAGCACCAGCACCGTTGTCAGACCGGCGAGGAACATTACCGAGGTTTCCCACATAGTATCGAAGCCACGATAGTCGATGATGACGCCCGTTACGATATTGGGCGAGCCTGTATCCTCCGCACTACGGGAGATATAGGTCGGAGTAACATGCTGGTTAGGCGCAGTGTTCGCGTCACCAATTTCGGGCAGGTAGGTTACGACAGAGCAAAACATGCCTGTCATAATCGCTAGGATAACAGCAACTAATCCACGCATTATTTACACCACCTATCAATTTTTTTCAACGAAGCTACGAAGAAGATGGTAGAAATCGTACCGATAACAGCCTCCGTAAAGGCCACGTCAGGGGAACCCATCATCAGATACAGCAGCACAGCACAGAAGCTGAACGCACTGTAGATAATCGCAGCACTAAGAATATCCTTGCAGAAAATAACTGCACAGGTAATGAGAATCAGGAAGACAAGTAAAAGAGCTTCAATAGTATAAATCTCCATTTTATTTATCTCCTTTCTTCTTAAGATATTTATGTACCTGATTACGATTTGTTTTTGCAGGCTTCTTGCGGATATGACCGACAGGCTCGTCAGCACTGTGGTCAGCTTTTTCCAGACCGACAAGCTTTTTAGCTCCCTTGCTTTGCAGTGTCCAGACAGGGTGCCCGGATTTATAGGCTGCCTTGCTCAGAATATGCGAGCCGATCGGATTCGCCATAAAAACAAGTAAAAATACAAAAGCCATCTTTGCCGCTGTCAGTGTAGGTCCTTCATAAATCATCAGACCGATAAAGGAAAGCGTACAGCCAAGAGTTTCACTGTTACCGGAGGCATGGATTCTGGAATAGAAGTCCGGCAGGCGCAGCATACCGATAGCTGAGCCGACGAAGAATACCAGACCGCTTAACAGGAACAGTGCAGCGATAACTTCGCGCGAGGAGGTGAAACCGAATTGTTCAATCATATCCTTTTACCTCCTATAAATTTAGCTACAATCAGCGAGCCGATAAAGCCTAAAATTGCATAAGAAATCGCTATATCAACATACATATCCGGACGTTTGTCAATATAGCCGAAAAGCACCAATAATAGAATTGTATCGGCACCGATAACGCCCAAGGCGTTCATTCTGTCAAAAATTGTCGGTCCGTTAAACAAGCGTTGCAGCATCGTACCGATGATCAGAAGAATGGCTACCATCATAATATAAAATATAATCTGCATAATCATTCCTCACTCTCTACTACTGCAAAATCAAATTTTTCGCCATATAAATCGGCAACCTTTTTCTGCATGCCGCCGTCGAGCACGCCTGCGGCCGCACCAACGGTCAGTGCATGAATCTCATACACACCGTCGTCGGTAACATTCATTGTTACTGTACCCGGTGTCAGCGTAATTGAGTTCGCCAAAATAACAGATGCCATAGGATTATCGGCTTTGAAGCGGAAGCGGACAACCTTAGGATCAATGTTCAGCTCCTGACCTGTAGTTGCCAGCAGCACATCAATATTGGCGAGCACCAGCTGCCACATCAGCCAGAAAAAGTACATAATCATTTTCGGAATCGAAAAACCGAAAACATAATACTTTTTACTGCCGTCCTTATTTGGGACCAGCAAAAGCGGGTATGTAACCCAAGTTGTCACCACAGCTGTGAGGATACCGTATACGACAAATTTTGTTTCTGTTCTGCCTGACAAAACCATCCAGAATGCAAACAGCACCAGAGCAAGACATGTCATATGCACCATAGGCGAGCCTACAATTTTTTTATCGTTCAATACTCCCTGCTTTTCCACAGCTACCACCTTTCTTTATATTATTTTTGAATATAATAGCATTTGCGTAACCAGTCATCAGTCAATACAGATGACATAGCTGCGAAAATATAAATACCGCTTTCACAGTATCATGAAACCGGCATTTAGTAACATAAATACCTATTAGGCAGCTCGCATAGCAAGCCACAAAAAAGCAATCCCTTTCTCGCTCTTAATTATTATAAATTAGACATTAACAAGAAAATTCCTGCTTCTTTTTCGAAAAGAATAAAAGTTATGCGATTAATTCTCTTTTAAATCGATTAAAGAAAAGTCGCAATCGTCGACAGGCAGCATTCTGCCTGCCAAGCGCTCAACTCTTGCCAGATCAGCTGTGCAGCAAACCTGCAGACGTCCCTTGCCTTCTGTACGCAGCAGACCTTCCTCCTTAAGTGCTGCGATAGCGTCGGCACTGGTGGCAGCCGCCGGGTCAAGCACCTTTACATTCGGTCCTAAATCTGCTTCTATTTGTTCTTTGATAAAAGGATAATGCGTACAGGACAAAATCACTGCTTCAACGCCAGCTTTTTTAAAAGGCTCGGTATACTCGGCAATAGCCTGCTGCAGCTCCGGGCTGTCAAAGCGCTCACCTTCAATTAACGGTACAAACTTGGGGCAGGCCACAGGATAAACCTGCGCTTGCGCATCAGCGGCAAGAATAGCCTTTTTGTGCAGTCCGCTGGCAATAGTAAACTGCGTTGCCAACACGCCGATTTTCTTATTCGGACTGGCCGCCAACAGCTGCTGCGCCCCCTTGGACATCCCGACAACCCCGAACGGATGCGTCCCCCGCAAACTGTCTACACCGAGCATCGTCAACGTATTGCAGGCTATAACTACCTGCTTAACGTTTTTGGCTGCCAGCCAATCGATTATTTCGCCTACAAAACCACGGATTTCTTGTTCACTGCGTGTGCCGTAAGGCGTACGTGCAGTATCACCCACATAAATAAAATCCTCGTACGGCAGCATCTGATGCAGGCATTTCAAAACCGACAGACCGCCGACTCCCGAATCAAGTACGCCAATGGGCTGCATTTTATCCATAAAAATACCCTCCCGTATTTTTTATACTTTAATACATTAATTATATCACTTATATTCGTTTGCGTATATAAAAAACAGGCAAAGAAAATTTCTTTACCTGTTTTTTGCCTGTTTTACCACAATTCAATATTTACAATATTTATCCGGCTGTCAGGCCGCCGTCAACAGTTACAATGCTGCCGGTCATAAAGCTGTTGGCAGGGGACGCCAGACTGCAGATTACGTGAGCAATCTCACCGGCTGCAGCAATCCGCTGCAACGGATAGGCTGCAGCCACATCTGCCAGTGTATAACCGCCGTTCGCATCAGCAAGCTGCTGCGCCAGCAGCGGCGTATCCACGTCTGCCGGGCAGACGCAATTCACGCGCACGCTCGGCGCCAAATCCAGCGCCAGTGCTCTAGTAAACGCCACCACTGCGCCTTTAGTAGCACAATAAAGCGCACAGCCGTAATTGCCGCTGACAGCAGCATCCGACGCAATATTCACCACGCTGCTTTTGCTGCGCAGATAAGGCAGGGCTGCCTGCATCAAAAACATCATGCCTTTAACGTTGACGTTCATCATCGCATCAAAATCTGCTTCCGTAAGCTGCTCCAGACGCTGCTCGCGATAAAAGCCGGCGCTGTTTACCAAAATATCCAGCTGCCAGTCAGGCTTGCCTTCCTGCTCGGCAATCTTTGCCACTGCAGCCTTGCATTCAGCCTGCTTCGTCACGTCACAGGAAATATACACTGCCTGCTTTCCTGTCTGCTCCTCCAGATAACGCAAAGCCTGCGCACCGCGTTCCACGGAGCGTCCCAAAATATATACCCGCGCACCATCCGTCAAAAAGCGCAGCGCCGCCGCCAGGCCAATGCCCGACGTACCGCCGCTGATAGCGACACAAAGTCCTTCACAGCCGTAATTCATCTTATTCATCCGTATACTCCTTTTCCTTCAGCTCGGGCGGCAAACCGATAATAATCGTTGTCCCCTCGCCCAGCTTGCTCTGCAGCTCCAGCTGCATATCATGACGCTGGGCAATCTGCTTGGCGATTGCCAGTCCCAGACCGCTGCCGCTCTTATTATGCTCATTGCGCGCCTTATAAAAGCGGTCGAAGGCATGCGGAATATCCTCTTCCTTAATACCGCAGCCATGGTCAATAAGCTTCAGCCTGTTGCCTGCCAGCTCCAGCTTAATTTCACTGCCTTCAGGCGAAAACTTGATGCTGTTATGCAAAAAAATCATCAGCATCTGCCGCAAGCGTCCGTAATCACCGTTCAGCATGTAAATGTCCTTATCCGCACTGCATGTAATCTGCAGCTTTTTATCAGCACCGAGCTGCCTGCCGCTGCGCACTGCATCATGTATAACATCGACAAGGTTCAACGGTGATTTTTCAATCGGGAAATCCGTATTCTGCAAACGCGACAAATCCAGCAGATCATTTATCAGTCGCTGCAAAAACAGGCTTTCCTTATACATCTGCTCATGGAATTCCTCAACGTCCGCCTTTTCCGTAACTACACCGTCACGCAAGGCCTCCAGACTGCCGCGGATAACCGTTACAGGCGTGCGCAGCTCATGCGAAATGTTGGCAATAAACTCGCGGCGCAGCTTTTCCAGCTTCTGGCTTTCGGCATCTGCCAGCTCCAGACGCTCCGCTAGAATATCCAGCGTACGCGCCAGCTCGCCAATTTCGTCATTTTGCTTAATGTTGGTGCGGGCGCTATAATCACGTTCCGCCAGACGCTCGGCAATTTTTTTCATTTTTTCTATCGTGCCGGTAAAGCGCCAGCTGAGCACTACCGAAAGCAACATGCCCAAAGCCATTGCCACCAGCAGACTGATAAGCAGAATACGCAGACCAGACCAGATAGCATCTTGCAATCCTGCTACCGGAGAATGCAGCAAAAGCACAGCCTTTACCTGTCCCTTGCTGTCATAAATCGGTCTGCCTACAGTCAGCATAATGCCATCCAGAACAGGATTATATTCTTCTATAATAAACTCTTTTCCGCTAAAGCCCTCTTCAACCTTTTCTCTGACCTGTGCAGGCAGTCTTTCATAGGCTTCCTTAGAAGTCTTAGGCGGTTCCTTCCAGGCAATCGGCGGCAGGGGACGCTTAAAAAGGCCAAAGCCGCTATGCTCATGATGCTTTTGTACCTCACGACGCTGACGCTGTACACTGTCCTTATTGATGCTCAGCTGACGATTGCTGTCCACCACCCAGACGATTTCCTGCGTCACATTATCCAGATAGCTGATAAATTTGCTGTTGGCAATACCATCACCGTGGCGGCTTTCCATGCGCTCCATATTATCGCTCAGCACTTCGGCAATTTTCTCCGCCCGCAGACGCATTTCCTTTTCCTTGATTTCAATTGTCTGCTGTTTGAAGAACTGGTAAAAAACGCCGCCGATAATCAGCGCAAAAACAAGCAAGACCGCTGAAAAGTACAACGTCAGATTTAAAGCAATTTTATTATTCATCCTTGTGTCCCTCAAAGCGGTAGCCTACGCCCCAGATAGTTTTGATTTCCCACAGAGGGTGCTCGTACTTATCCAGCTTAGCGCGCAGGCGCTTGATATGCGAATCTACAGTACGGCTGTCACCGAAATAGTCATAACCCCAGATACTGTCCAACAGATTATCACGGCTGAAAACCTTCGTAGAATTTTTCGCCAGCGTCCATAAAAGCTCGATTTCTTTTTTTGTAAGTGCCACATCTTCACCGTTAATCTGCACTGCATACTTTTCCAAATTAATGTACAGATTTGCGTAAGACAGAGTCTGAGCGTTCGCCGGCTCCTGCGCCCCCAGACGACGCAGTACCGCACGCACGCGGGCCATCACCTCCGGTGCGCTGAACGGCTTAATCACATAATCGTCCGCACCGATATCCAAACCCATAATCTTGTCGTAATCCTCACCACGCGCCGTAATCATAATAATAGGCACCATGGATTCCTTGCGCAGACGGCGGCAAACCTCAAAGCCATCTATCTCCGGCATCATAACATCCAGCAGCACGACAGCAATTTCATGCTCATACTGCAGATATTTATCCAGTGCCTCTGCTCCGTCCAGCGCAACAACCGGCTCAAAGCCTTCCTTTTTGGCATAACCGGATAAAATTGTCGTAATCTGTTTATTATCATCAGCGATAAGCATTTTCTTCATCGCAAAACCTCCTTAAGCTGCTTTTCTTTCATTATATTACATTTTAACGTCTATGTGTGTTAAAAGTATGACGCAAAAAAAGATATTTTTCAGCTCAAATTAAGACTAAAAACATAAAAAAGTCATAAAATGCCTGTACAATATAAGCAAAGTTAAGGAACAGCTAAAAGCCAAGCCTTAATCAAAGCAAAATTCCACTAAACGATTTAAAGATATAAGGAGTGATTCTGATGTTGAACATGAAAAAGATTCTCGTTACCGGTACAGTTTTAACAGCCTTCTGCACCAGCGCTTTTGCTGCCTCTGCAGATTGTCCGCCGCAGCCTTCTATGAGCGAGCGTGTAAATGCTATTCTGCACGAAAATGACGCAGACCGTCCCTGCCCGCCGCCGGCTCACAGAATGCATCGCCAAGGTCCTAAGCTTACACCCGAACAGCGTGCCGAGCACCAGAAGCTGCGTGCGGAATGGAGAAGCATGACACCCGAACAGCGTGAAAAAGCTATAGAAAAAATGCGTAAAGATCGCAAGGAAGCTCACGAAAAATACGCCAAAGAAACCATGGCTAAGCTCACACCGGCTCAAAAGGCCGAAGTGCAGCAGTTCATTAAGGACGATATGGCGCAGCGCCAGGTACGCCACGAGCGTCTGCAGCATATGACTCCCGAGCAGCGCGAGGCTATAAGAGCCAACAGACCGCTGCCGCCGAAGCCGCCCAAACATCATAAAGGTGAATACCGTGGCTACAAACACCATAAGGAAGAATTCCATGGCTACAGACATCACAACGGCGAATTTCCCCAACCGCCTCAGCATTAACGCAAGACAAAAATAGTAAAAATTAATTACTCCTCTTTCCCTTCAATATAACTGTAAAAAGCTTCATCCCCTGGGAGCTTTTACAACATACTCTGTAGCTTGTGCGGAAACACAAGGTATACAGCTCAACCCTTTTTTCTACTCAATACTCATCAAAAGCAAAACCCCGCGGGCCATAAGACCGCGGGATTTTGTATTTTTGCGCACAACGCAAAAAGCGTCCGTTTGCCGCCGGACGCCTTTTACGTTTTTTGATGAGTATGAGTATATTATGAAGCGAAGTCAAGTTCTTGACTAAACTCTATGTATATGATAATCTAATTTGGGTGAAAAATCTATCTACAAAAATCGAGATTCGTACTTTAATGAACACTTTTCATAAAATGTACATTATCGGGAGAGGAGCATTGCATACCATGGACAGAAGACAAAAAAAGACCAGACAGGCAATTATCGATGCCTTTGTCAAATTGCTTACCAAAACAAGCTATGAAAAAGTCAGCGTTAAGGATATCATCGATGCAGCCGATGTCGGCCGCAGCACCTTTTACAGCCACTTCGAAACCAAAGATGATCTGGCACGCCAAATCTGCTTTGAGCTTTTCGACCATATCTTCAGTCCGGTTATCCCTCCCTGCTCCACACATAATTTTTCCGAAATGCCGCAAAACACGGAAACTCGTATCACACACATCCTTTATCACCTGCGCGACAAACGCGAATACTACCTGGGCATCATCAATTACGATGACGGTACGCTGTTCTTAGGCTTCTTCCGCGATTACATGCTGCAGAACGTCAGCATCAAGATGAGCGGGTCCTACGACGAATACTCACAAAGAGTGCCGGAGGACTTCTTAATCAACAGCCTCACTAGCAGCTTTGTCGGCATGATTCGCTGGTGGCTCAAAAACAAAATGAATCCCGGTCCCGAGGTTGTCGCCGGTTATTATATGGCATTGATTAATCCTGCCATTGCCGAATTCCAGACCAAGGGAGAATAAAAATTGTTTACGCAACAAAAAAGAACTGCTAAAGCTTTGTACAGCAATACACTGCACAGAGCTTTCGCAGTTCTTTGTTTTTTATTAGAGATATTTAATCCACAGCGGATAAGTACTCAGCACTACTACCAAAAGAAGTACGAAAATATCGCCGAAGCGCAGCGGTGCCGGCGGCATATTCTTGTAGGTGTTACCGCCAAAGCCCTTCAGCTCCATGGAAAGTGCCAGTGTTTCCGATTTTGCTACCGCACGCATAACCAGCGGACGGATAACAACCAGATAAGCGAAGAAGCGCTTGAACATATTGCCACGGTTAGAATAGCCGCGACAGCTTTGTGCATCCAGCGTAATACCGCTATCGGTCAGAAAGTTAGGCACAAAGCGCAGCGCCGTAGTCAGCATGAAGGCATATTCGCAGGGCATATGAAAACGGTCTACCAAAGCCTTGGCAATGTCCTGAATTCGGCTCGCTGCCAACAGGCACAAAAACGCCATCGTCATAACCAGCATACGCAGGCCGCCGGTAAGCGATACATCAAGCGGAGAGCCGAAAAGCAGCTGCAGTAA